>Ga0247727_10000377_pt1 | contig 108555 bp, 94 predicted proteins | sample WisWelCaveWW1625_FD_202498 | JGI IMG/M metagenome (GOLD analysis project Ga0247727, IMG submission 202498) | Biofilm microbial communities from Wishing Well Cave, Virginia, United States - WW16-25 | ecosystem: Environmental > Aquatic > Deep subsurface > Groundwater > Cave microbial mat... | reverse complement strand
CGAGCTCTCGACCACTTCCCAGTTCAAACCCAATCCCAACAATTCATGAAACAGTTTTTCAGGAGTCATGCCCCAAGACTACCCAACGGCTCCACCGAAAACAGCGGAGAACCATTCTTTCATGGACATCATTCTCAAGACCACGGGCTTGAGTCGGGACGTGTTGCAGGGGTTGGAGTGGTCGCTCAACGAAGTCATGGACAATGTCCCCAATCACGCCAAATCCACCGGCGGCGGATTCGCTTCACTAACCAGCTTGGCGAACTCGGTCAGTCTTACGGTCGCTGACTGCGGGATCGGAATCCTGGCATCGTTGAAGGAGGGATACCCGAACCTAGCCAATGATACCGAAGCTCTCGGCGAAGCGATCAAGGCAGGCGTTACCCGGAATAGGAAAGCAGGGCAGGGAAACGGTTTGGCCGGCACGCTGAGTATTGCCAGAAGCTCAGGAGGCAGCTTCAGCATTTCTTCGGGCCGGGGCCGCCTCAATGTTTTCCACGATGCGAAAACGTCTCAGCTCGCCTCGCTCCGGTGGGTCTTTTCGCCTCCGCAACGATTCCAAGGCACGATCGTGAATGCGCAAATAATTAAGAACCCTTGGTTCAGGGTATCCGATGCACTGGGATTCACTGGAATGATTGGTGGTGTTTTTGATGTGATTGAGGCAAAATATGAAACCGAAAGCGGAGATGAGTTAATAATGAAACTGGCCACTGAAACAACTGGGTTCGGCAGTCGGGAAGCGGGGCGTCAGATCAGAACCAAGTGCCTGAACGTACTGGCGGCAGAGAAAGATCGCCCGTTGGTTCTGGATTGGACTGGCGTGCCGGTCATTTCCAGCAGTTTTGCTGACGAAGCCATCGGCAAGCTGTTTGTGGACATTGGCCCAATTACCTTTTCGTCGCGGATTAAGAACATCGGTCTCGAGCCGCTGGTGAAGGGTTTGATTGAGAAAGCCATCCTGCAAAGAGCCAGTGAGGCTTCTCAACGTTTCACCGCTGGCAATCAGGCGTTAGAAAACATCAAGGATGCAGGCGAGGAAACGTCACCGGAGTGAGTTTCCGTTTAACATGACTGACGATTTACAGAAACGAATCCAGCAGGCGCTGGCCAATCCGCAAAACCTGGGCGAACTGGCTGGCGCGGATGCCGTGGGCACGGTGGGCAACGCCGATTGCGGCGAGATGCTGCGGCTCTGGGTGAAGTTCAAGCAGCAGGACGGCAAAAAGGTCATTGACCGCGCCACGTTCCAATCGTTCGGCTGCGAAACGGCCATCGCGGTTGCGAGCCTCGCCACGGAATTGATCCGCGGCAAGACGGCCGAGGAGGCGCTTGCGCTCAAGACCGAGGAACTGGCCGGTGAACTCGGCCCGCTGCCGCCCATGAAAATCCATTGTGCCCAACTCGTCGAAGGCGCGCTTCGTTCGGCGCTCAGTCCGCCGGCGCAACCCGGCGCGAAGCCCGCCGAGCCGGTCAATGCCGCCGGGAGTCCCTCCGCCCCAACACTCCTCGACCGTTTTGCAAAACCAACCGACGCCCCGGTGAAACTGGTTTTCCTTGATCCGGCGAACGAGTCGTAGCCTTTCGCCGAACCTGAAGTGGCGACGCTTTACTTCCAAGCGTTCCTGGCCAACAAGGCTGTGAGTTCCGCCTTCAATTCATGCAGCGCGGAGGCCGCCGCCGGGTCCCCGATCCGGTTTTTCATTTCGCAGGGATCCGCCTGGAGATCGTACAGCTCGTCCATGCCGTCGAGGCCGGAGTAACGCATGTATTTCCATCGTTCGGTGCGGACGGCTTGCCAGGTGGGCGTGCGCGGGAAGTTCGGCTCTTGGAAATACTCGGTTAGAAACGAAGCGCGCCAGGCCGCCTTTGAGTTTCTGAAGAGCGGCAGGAGCGAGCGGCCTTGAATCGTTTTGGGCACCGGCGCGCTGGCGAGATCCAGCAGGGTCGGCGCGACGTCAATGTTCAAGGCGAATGGTTCCAGGACCGTGCCGGGCTTGATGAGTTTCGGAAAACGGATCAGCAGCGGGTCGCGGATGGATTCCTCGTAGGCCCACCGCTTGTCGCTCAAGCCGTGCTCGCCCCAGAAGAATCCATTGTCGCTGGTGAACAGGATCATCGTGTTGTCGAGTTGCTTCGTTTCCTCGAGCGCCTGGAAAAGCTGTCCGACGCCCTCGTCCACGGCCGCCAACGAGCGGAACTGGTTGCGCATGATGTTGTGGCGGCCCGGAGCGCTGTTGGTCGCTGACCGGGTTTCTTGCCGCGCGGCCTTTTTCCTTTTGGCGGGCGGCGCGGCGGCATTCGTGGTTTGCGGCAACTCGCGGGTCAGCGCCGGTTTGCCGGCAAGCGTGTCACCATGGTTCGGCGCGGGCGGCACGTTGGCGTCGGCATACAAGACCGCGTGACGCGCGGCCGGAGTGAACGGACCATGCACTGCCTTGTGCGCGAGATAGAGGAGGAAGGGGTTCGTGTGCGGTGCCTTCACGAAATCCACCGCGTGCTGGTTCAGAATGTCCGTCATGTAACCAGTCATCTTCGTGGCCTTGCCATCCACGTTGATCATCGGGTCCGCGTAAACGCCCTGGCCCTTGAAGCTGACCCAGCGGTCAAAGCCGGGCCGCGGCGAATCATCCCCGCCCATGTGCCATTTGCCGACGTAGGCGGTTTCGTAGCCGGCGTCGTGCAGCAGGCGCGGGAAGGTGACGAGCCGATGGCTCAATGCCGTGTGGTCGGCGTTGTTGGTGACGCCGTGCGTGTGCGCGTATTGGCCGGTGAGGAAACTGCCGCGGCTGGGGGAACAGAGCGGGATCGAGACGAAAAAGTTTTTGAATCGCGCCCCCTCCCGCGCGATGCGGTCAATGTTCGGCGTCTTCGCGATGCTGCTGCCGGTGCAGCCCAAGGCGTCCCAGCGCAAGTCATCCATGAGAATGAACACGACATTGGGTTTTGGCGCGGATTCGCCCGCCTGGGCCGCGATCCCGGCGAGCGCGATCAACACGCCGGCGACGTTGAGCAACCGAAGGGTTTTTCCCGGTGAAGAATCTGGCTTCATGGAGTGTGCTGTTCGGGTCGGGCCCGGCCATTGAGCGCGCCGCGCCCCACCGCCACAGACTGCGCGGGGTCGCCTGCGGTGACAATGGCTATTTGTCCTGCCCGTCCACAGGCACACCGAAAAGTGGACACGCGCCGGGGATTGGCCAGGACATCGCGCAGCCCGGGCAGCCGCCGACGTGAGGAGGCGGAGCTTCCCAAACCGCGGCTTGCTCCGCTTCCTTACGTCGGCGGCTACCCGGTGAATGCGTTTCGTCCGCGATTTGAAATATCCAGACCGGGCGCCGCAAGGCGTGTGGCATTTCGGCTGCTAAAACCGCGCCATGACGATCGTCCTATGGGTCTTCCTTGGCTTGCTGGCCGTCGGGCTGATGGCCGAGCTGTACGCCGCGGTGACTGCCCCGCTTGGGTATCAGGACGAAAGCGGCTTCCACTTCGGATGCGACCACGACGAATCGGCGGACGAGTCCTGGCGTGGAAATCCCAGTTGAGCCATGCGGGCGGCGCGTGGCGACGGCTTTGTTCCCCCTGATCGGGGAACGACATGGCCCGGCCCCTCGACGGTTGATCGCGGTGCCGGCACACCATGAAACACTAAGTCCTCTGTCGGGGTGGCGGCGCTCCGCTGCGTTAATCCGCGTGTCGCAGCGATTTGGCGCGCCCCCCGACGGGGGGCTTGCTTTTTGGGGAAGGGAAACATTCAACATTCAGCATCGAACATCCAAGAGCCTGTTCGAAGACGCCATTTCCGGCGCGTGGCGTCAGCCCGGCGCCTGTTCGGAGTTCACGCTTCAGCGTGTGCTCGCGTCATGACACCCTGAAGGGCGGACACCAAACAGGAGTTTTCAAACGGTCTCGAAGGAATTGGGCCGACGTTGCCGCGCGGTCTTCGGATCCTGGATGTTCAATATTTCCATGAGCGAACACGGGTCAGTTCCGCGATCAATGCCATCTCCCTTTCCCTGTTCCGTCGGCCTTTGCAGGCGAGGCCGCGTGCTTTACACTCCCGTCATGCTGCCGCCAGTGGTCGAACGGGAATTGCGCGTCGCCTTGCTCCGCCGCCGGGCGCACGAGCAATGGATCGCCGCCGCGTGGATTGGCGGCGCCATCACGTGCATTTATCTCCTCTCGCTCGCGATGGCGGACCCTTTCGTCGGCACCTCGGGTCGCGGGCTGTTCCGCTGCCTGTTTGCCCTGCAACTGTTTTTGATTGTGGGCCGCGGTTTCAAGCTGACGGCTGATTTGTTCAGCGAGGAACGTCGCGACGGAACGCTCGGCCTGCTGGTGCTCACCGGTATGAAACCGCTGGAGATTTTCAGCGGCAAACTGCTCGGGGCCGCCCTGCTCACCGCCCACGCCATGCTCGGCACGCTTCCTTACATGGCCGTCCCGTTTCTTGCCGGCGGAGTGACCGGCTTTCAGTTCGTCGCCGCGCTGGTCACGTTGCTGAACGTGCTGTTGTTCTGCATCTCGCTGGGATTACTCGCCTCAATCGCCAGCCAGGAAGGGGGCCATGCGCGAGTCATCTCCCTCGCCATCGCCACCTCGCTCTGTCTGGTCGCACCTCTGATGTATTGGACGGCCAACCAATTTGCCGGAGTGACTCCGCTGGCCAAAATCTGGTTAACCCTCAGTCCGGGCTTTGCTCCCTGGCTTGTTTGGAAGGGTTTCACGGGAGGTTCAACGCAACCATTTTGGACGGCGTGTGGCGTGACTTGGCTCTACTCGCTCCTGTGCCTGCTGATCGCGGCGTGCTTGCTGGACCGCACCTGGCGCGACAGCCCGGACGAATTCGCCCGTCGCAGGCCGGTCTGGCGCTGGCAAGACTGGCGGCGCGGCAGCAGTGCCTGGCGGCGGCGCCTGAAAGCGCACCTGCTGGAGCAACAGCCCTTCGCCTGGCTCATCGCGCGCAACCGGCGGCTGGTCCTCCCGGCGTGGTTGTTCGTCGGCCTGGTCGCGCTCGGTTGGGTTGGAATTCTGGCCGTGCTGGGACGCAACCGCCCGGTCATCGTGGCTTCGATCATCGCGTCCATCGTACTGCATCAGGGGCTTAACTGGTTTCTGGCGTACTCGGCCGCTTTGCCGATGAGTGAGGAGCGGCAATCGCGCGGCTTCGAAGTGCTTCTGACCACGCCGCTCAAAGTCGAGAGCATCATCGCCGGCCAACAATCCGCGCTGGCCCTCCAATTCAAAAAGCTCCTGCTTGCCGCAAGGTGGCTCGATGGGATTTTTCTCTGCAGCGCGTTTGTATTTCAGGATTGGTCCTGGCCCGCCGACTGCTGGTACGCCCTCGTGTGGATCGGGTGGATGGCCGGCTGGACCGTGGCACATCGGGTGACGCCAAGCATGGCCATGTGGGTCGGCGCGTGGACGGGCCGACCCGCTTACGCCGCGATGATCGCGATGCGACCGATGATCTTGCTCATGCTCACCCTCATGCCCGTTAAAAGCCCGCTGGTGCTCGCTGAAAAACTCGCCCGCGAACTGAGACTCATCGCGTGCGCACCAATTCCCGCGCGTGGCGATCATCGATTCGCGAGCTGGAATCCGGTGGAGATTTTTCCACCGGGCCGTTGGGGGGATCTGCCATTGCGCGAACCGAGTCGCAAGAAGATCTGGCCCAGCAGCGCCAGACTATTCGCGTCCCGCCGCCGCAATAAACGGACGTAACTCCCTCATCAAATTTGCGAACACGTCCAGCGAAACCTGTTGTGCGCCGTCGCTCCACGCCTCGGCCGGATTCGGGTGCACCTCGACGAGCAACGCATCCGCCCCCATCGCCACGGCGCCCTTGCACATCGTCGTGACCAGGTCCGCGCGCCCGGCGCCCTGGCTCGGATCAATCACGACGGGCGAGTGGGACTCGCGCTTGACGATGGGAATCGCCGCGAGATCGAGCGTGTTGCGCGTGTAGGTTTCAAACGTGCGGATGCCGCGTTCGCAGAACAACAAATTCGGGTTCTCGTTGGCCAGCACATACTCGCCCGCCAGCAGCCATTCCTCGATGCGCATCGAAAGCCCGCGTTTGAGCAGGACCGGTTTGCCGGTGCGGGCGGCGGCGATCAGGAGTTGAAAGTTCTGCGAGTTGCGCGCGCCGATCTGGATGATGTCCGTGTATTCGGCCACGAGGTCCACGTGCTGTTCGGACAAACACTCGGTGATGACCGCCAGGCCCGTGACGCGGCGCGCCTTGGCGAGCAGTTTCAATCCCTTCTCGCCCAGGCCCTGGAATTCGTACGGCGAGGTGCGCGGCTTGAACGCGCCGCCGCGCAGCACGGTCGCGCCGGCTGCCTGCACAGCCTCGGCCGTTTTCATGAGCTGACTCTCGCTCTCCACCGAGCACGGCCCGGCCATGACGTGAAACTTCCTTCCGCCAAGCGTATGTTCGCGGACGCGGATGGTGGAGTTGGCCGGGTGCGCCTCGCGGCTCACCAGTTTGTAGCGTTTTTGGATGGGCGTGACGCTCTCGACCGACTTCGGGAACCGGACGGTGAGCGTCTCGAGGTTGGCGTGGGTGAGTTCGTCGCCAATGGCCCCGATGACGGTGCGGGCCACGCCGCGCATGACGTGCGGGGTGTAGCCGAGCTTGCGGATTTCGGCCAGGACGGCGCGTTCGTCCCGTTTGGCGATGCCGGGTTTGAGTACGATGATCATAGGGGGATCGGGGGTTGGCCGCGGGTTTCGACAAAAAAGCCCCGAAAGTTTTCGGGGCCTGGCGACCTGCGGCGATGGGTTGGTTCAGAGTTTATCGCAGCCGCAAGCGCCCGCCCGCCGGCCAAAAGTAAAAAAAGCCATACCAACCGCCGAAGGGGTTGCTCGCTCGTGGACTGCTCGGAATCACGCTGGGACACTAACAGAGCCGCCCGCCGAGTCAAGCGCGCTTCTGACAAGCGAGTTGGCTCGCGCCAGAATGCTGCGTGACGCGGGTGTATCAAGCTTTTGGCCGGACTACCTCATGCCAAGTTTGGAACCCACTGGTGTTTGGCACCGGCGAATAACCTGGTGGTAAGGGCAACGTGCCGATTCCCAAGCTCGGAGACGGGGCATCATGCGCTCATCACGGCACACCGACGCGGTAGAAACTCGCCGATGTTCCTGCAGTATTGGTGTGGCTAAATGCAGTGGTGCCGGTCTGTCCCGGCAAATTGGTGGCCAACGATTGGAAGCCGGAAGCCGTTAGGTCAGTGCTCCGCTCAAGGAAATAGTTCACCCCGGCTACGCTCTGCCAATTCACGGTGACGTTGCTGCCGACGGGCGTCGCCGACAACAGACGCAGCGCGGAGAGCGAGTTGGTTGGATCGGTCAGGCAGCGCCACTCCCGCCAGTTGTTGATGCGGTCTCCGTCAGGGTCCGTGAAATCCGCCGAACCATCGTTGGTCAACCCGTATTGCTGCAACCACGCATAGGAAATTTGCGAGCCAGATCCTTGAAACTCATACGCGCCAATGTCCACCGTGCCGCTGACGATGCGCGGGTTCCCATCCCGATCCGCACCGTTTGTCATGTAGGCATTGCGACCGGCATTGATGCATGGAGAATTGGATAGCTGGCGAAGGTCGCCGGTGGCGAAATTGGCGAACAGCGGAGCGTTGGTGATGTTCCCGACACCGTTCGTGGGCATTGGCGTCGAGCAACAGTAGTTCAGAACAGCAGCAGCGTCGTAATTCGCTCCGTTGGTCGCGGTGTTGAGGTAGAGGATGCAGTTGTTGACCGCCACACCGAGGTAAACGCCCGCCACGCCGCCCCCCGAATTGGTCGCTGAGTTGTCAGTCAACGTGCAATTGTCCAACGTCACCTGGATCGGCGTCCAGTCTCCGGGAGCGAAAGTGGCCCCGCCTCCGTAAGCTGCCCGGTTGCCCGTCAGCGTACAATTGCTCAGTTTTCCACCCGCAGCGCCTCCGCCGCCATGTGACGCCGCGTTGCCAATCAACGTGCAGCGGTCCAGCGCGGAGGCGAACGTCCCACCGCCGTCAGATGCCGAGTTGCGCGTCAGCGTGCAGTTGCTCAACGTGGCCGAGCTCGCGCCGCCGCCGCCGTCATAGAATGCATACCGACCAGACGTGTTGTTACTGAGCGTACAATTGCTCAGTGCACCACCATATGCACCTCCGCCGCCCGCACCGGCAAAATTCCCATTCAGCGTGCAATAATTCAACTTGCTCCCATACGCTCCACCACCCTCGGTCGCCGTGTTCGAAAAGATGAGACAATAGTTCAGCGTGGCCAAAGACGCTCCGCCGCCAAGGGATGCTGAATTATGGTTGAGCGTGCAGTCATTCAGTGTGCCGGCAAACGCTCCGCCGCCCCAGAACCGGGCCGCGTTTCCAGTCACGACGCAGTTGGAAACCACTGCGCCAGCCGATTCACACCACAACCCACCACCGGATCCATCAGCGATAGGATCGCTTCCACCCCATCGGGTGGCCCCGCTGGTCAGCGTGAATCCGGACAGGGTGGCACCATTGGTGAGATACACACATCGAATCGCGCCATCGCCATTCGTCGTCTCGGGGACTTGGTAACCTTGAATCACTGTGAACTCAGGGCCGTTCACACTCCGCAGTGTCAGCGATTTGGTCACCGCCACCCGGTTGGTCATGACGCCTGCCACCGCTTTCCCGCCGGCGGAGTATAGCCCGTTCGTCACCACGATCTCGTCGCCTGTCGCAGCGATATCAATCGCATCTTGGATGATGGTAGCCGCAGTGAGCCAATTGGAATAGGGCGGCGTAGAGTTGGTGCCGCTCGCGTCCACGTAGTGCGTGCTGCACAAGGCGCTGACGGCGGAAAGCGCCAGGGAAAACGCCGTCAATTTTAGCAGATGAGTGTCCATAAGGCCTCGAGGGACCATGGCTAGATACCTCGACCACCTCCCGAACACAAGCGCCGCAATCAATGCTCATCCACGGATCGAATCAAAAGGGTTGCGGCGACAGGCGGAACGAGTGTTAAATTCTGCAAGCAACCAAACCTGTTATGAACAGTTACCAGTCGCACCGCAATCTGCCGCCGCTCGGCGGGCTTTGTTCGATGACCGACGCGATGAAGCCGGGCCTCTCCGTCGAGGAATGTGTCCGCCGGCTGAAACGTTATCATTACGCCTTCAAACGGCTGCACCAGATTTGCATCGCGCGCATCACGGCCGAGCCGGTTTATGAACTCAAGATGGGTTTCAGCCTCCACGCGCACCTTTGCGCCGAGCACGTCACCGCATTGCGCCGACGCGTTGGCGAAATGCGCGAACCCCCGCTGGGCCTCGAACAGGTCCCCGATCCCAACTTGGAACTGTTCTTCGACGAAATCCTGGCCGCGCCCACCACGGAGGAACTGTTGCTGGGTTTCTACGAGAAAGCCCTTCCCGCGCTTCGCACAGCTCTCGATCGTCACCGGGCCGACACCAATCCGCTGGCCGACGTGCCTTCGCTCCGGGTGTGCCGCTTCGCCCTTCTGGAAATTGACGACATGCTGGAGTTCGGATCGAGGAGCATTGCGAACCTGGTGGACGCGGAGTCTCGCGGGAGCAACACGGGGTGGTTGACACTGCTGGACGATGCGCTGGCCGCGGCGGGTGGACTTGACGGGACCGGAACGCCGGTCGCCGACCCGGCGAGTTCCACGACGCCGGACCACCAACGCGCCGGGTCGGAGACCGGCGCTCCGCTTGTCACGCGCCAGCATTCCGCCAAGCCCTACCGCTACGATCCCGTGCCCAAACGCGACGAGCGTTTTCCCGATCCCTTCAACATGGGTGTCAACGCCGAGGTGTTCCTCTACGACCAGAAGTTTCCACCGGCGCCCAAGACGCTCATGATGTTTTACAAACGCCTCCGCGAGGTGGACGTGCCCGAGATGATGGCCAGCATCATCACCGAAACGCCCGACAAACCGTGGGATTATTATCGCGACATGACGCGGCAACTCTGGGACGAGGCGCGCCACGCGATGATGGGCGAGGTCGGCTTCGCCAATCTCGAAGTGGACTGGCCGAAGCAGGTGATGATCAACCACACCTGGTCGCTGGCCTTGAACACGCAACTCAAGCCCATCGAGCGCCACGCCGTGCTGTACTTCATCGAGCAGGGCTTGATGCCGAAGCATGGAAAACGCTTCGAGTGGGAGGTCGGCGTCGCCTCGCACAATCCGCTCTCGGCGCTCTTCCAGGATTACGATTGGGCGGACGAGGTGTTGCACGCCCGCATCGGACGCGACTGGTATTTGAAGGACTTCGAAAACCCGCAGACGGCGGTGAAGTACGGCGACGAGTGCTGGTCGCGGGTGTTGATGAACTGGGAGAACTGGCGCGCGCAAGGGTTGACGCAGCATCGCAACTGGTGGCCGGACGCCTACCGCGCGGCCTGCCGGCATTGGGGCGTCCAACCCGATCCGGCGGTGCTGGCTTACGACACGACCTACCAAACGGTGCGCGCCGATTTGAAGGAACTCACCGGCTCGGCGTGAGCGAAAGAATCCGTCGAGCGCCGCCAATCGCACGCGAACACGATTCGCAGCGTCTGGGCGGTTATTGATCGGCAGGCTCGAAAAGCGCAGCGAAGGCGCCGGCCGGATCGCGGATCACCGCCATGCGGCCGCCGGACATCCGGCGCGGCGGGCAGATCACCTTGCCGCCGAGTTTCCGGCAACGCGCCAGACTCGTCCGCAGACTGGCGACGTTGATGTAAAGCAGCCATTGCGGCGGCAGATTGGCGTTCTCGCCGCGCGCGTGGCAGATGCCCGCCACCATCTCGCCGTCCGCGGGCCGGGTCATGCCGTAATCGCTGTAGCCGCCCATGGCCACTTCGCTCACCTTCCAGCCGGTGACCGCGGCGTAGAAGTCTCTGACCTGCGGAGCGTGTTTCACGGTGAGGTCCATCCAGGTGATGGCGCCGATTTTGGGTTTTGATCTGGCGGGCATGGAGGGCAAGTGGTGCCAGTTCGAGTGCTGGACGACAAGCGCATTCGTCCGGGAGAAAGGCAGGCTGAAACCGGCTGACCGCTGGACATGCCCCCACATGAGAACTGCCTGTAGCCCGCCCATGACGAAGCTACTCCCTGGTTAAGAGTCTCAAGGCCGCAATCCGACTGCGAGGAGTTGCTCGGTCGTCCGCCATAGGATCGTTTCTCCGGTGATCGCGGGCGTGGCGAGGCACAACCCGCCCAGTTTGTTCGTCGCCAGAACGCTGAACTGATTCGAGGCTGGAAGCACAAACACGTCGCCCAGTTCGCCCGTGAAAAACAACCTGCCGCCCGCCGCCACCGGCGATGCCGTGAAGCCCTGCCCGCCGCCTCCGATGCGCTCTTCGTAGTGGACGTTCCCAGTCGCCACGTCGAAGCACGTCACAATGCCGTCGTTGGAGCAACCCCAAAGCAGACCGCCCACGACGATGGGTGTTTGCAGGTAATTGCCCTTGCGTGGGTGGCACCACGAGATGGCGCTGTTGGTCATACTGATGTCCGGCGGCTGGATGTCGCCCTTGGCATCGAGCCGCACGGCGCGCATCGGACGATGCTTGCCGTGCCCGCTGGTCAGGATTACGTGATCGCCCGCGAGGATGGGCGAGGCAACCGGCACATCGCCGCCTTCGCTCAACCACCAGAGCGGCTGACCGGTTTCGAAATCGTAACCGCCAATCTCCCGCCAGCCGTTGGCGATGATCTGGGTGCGGCCAGCCCGTTCAGCGACAATCGGCGTACACCAGGAACTGACATCCTTCCGCGGCCGGCGCCAGAGTTCGCGGCCATCCTTCGCGTCCAACACGGCCAGAAACTGCTCGCTGATCGTGTCCACCTGCGCCACCACTTTGCCGTCGTGCAGAATCGGGGAACTCGCGAAGCCCCATTGCAGCGAGGGCATGTCATGCGGCCCGGCGTGAAGCTTGCCGAGGTCCTGGCGCCAGAGTTTTTCGCCGTTCATGTCGAAACAGAACAGACCCTCGGAGCCGAACATCGCCACGATATGCCGGCCGTCAGTGGCCGGCGTGGAATTGCACTGGGTCGCTTTCGTGTGCCGCTCCAACCGCGGGACTGCCTCGTGGCCCGGTTTGTTCCAGAGCAGTTTTCCCGTCGCTGCGTCGAGGCACAGCAGCCGCCATTGATGCGGCTCCTTTTCGGCATACGAAGCGCCGTCGCCGTACAGGCCGATTTTCAGTTGCGGTTTGGCGCCGGGTTTCACCACCGTTGCCAGATAGACGCGATTCCCCCACACGATCGGACTGGCGTGGGCGAGACCCGGAACCGGCTGGCGCCAGCGGATGTTTTTCCCTGATTCGGCATCCCAAGTGGCGGGCACAGTGGATGCGCTCACGCCGCTGGCCTGTGGACCGCGGAACTGGGGCCAATCGGTCGTGCCGGCGAGAGCGGGGACAACCGCAGTGAGACAAATACCGAACGCGCCAATCAATGGTTGGGTCAATCTTGGGTTCACGCGCGGCAGGCTACGAAACGCCTCGAGGACACCGAAGAAGTTTTTGCAGCAGCACTCTGCGTTTCCCGCAAAGTGGAAACACGCTGGAGAGTGTTCACCGGTCTCAACTCGGCGCTTGCCGCGCAAAGGCGGGGTGTTTAGGAACGGGTGGTGATTCTCAACGGCATCCTCGGCGCGCTCGCCGCCGCAAGTCTTGCGCTCGTGCTCTGGCAATGGCTCGCCGCGCGGCGGTTTCCGCTTCACCGCCGGATCGGAGCGAGACAACGCACGCCTGAAGGTGACGAATCCTATCCAGGCCCTGAGTTCCAACCGGGCGTTACCTTGCTCAAACCCTTGAAGGGCTGTGAAGCGCACACTGGCTCCTGCCTGCGCAGTTGGTTCGAGCAGGATTACGCCGGCGCGCTCCAGATTCTGTTCGCCGTGTCCAACGCCCGCGACCCGGTCTGCGCTGTCGTGGAAAGCTTGTGCCGCGAGTTTCCAAATCACGACGCGCGGCTGGTCGTCTGTCCGGAGCGGCTCGGCGCGAACGCCAAGGTTTCCAAACTCGCGCAACTCGAACCGCTGGCCAGTCACGAGACCATCGTGGTGAGTGACGCCGACGTGTGCGCGCCGCCGGACTTGCTCGCCAACGCGGTGCTGCCATTGCGGCAACCGGAGATCGGACTTGTGACTTGCTTTTACCGTCTGGCGAATCCAGCCACGCTGGCGATGCGCTGGGAAGCCGTCGCGATCAACGCTGATTTCTGGAGCCAGGTGCTCCAGGGCGCGAGTTTTCGCCGGCTCGATTTCGCGCTCGGTGCGGTCATGGCCATGCGACGCAGCACGCTGACCGCGATCGGCGGGTTTTGCGTGTTGGTAGATTGCCTGGCGGACGATTACCAGTTGGGAAATCGCATCGCGCGCGGCGGACATCGGATCGAATTGTGCTCCGTCGTGGTCGAGTGCCGGCTGGACGCCGTGGGGTGGGGCGCTGTCTGGCGTCACCAACTCCGGTGGGCGCGAACCATCCGCGTCTGCCAGCCGCTCCCGTATTTCCTCAGCCTCCTGAGCAACGCGACCTTCTGGCCGCTGATCTGGCTGGCTGCGACACCCAGCGCCAGGACGCTGGCCGCGTCGGCGTTCTGCCTGGCGATTCGCTGCGGCGTCGCCGCGGACTTGCAGACACGGCTGACGCGAGTGCGCGATAACCTCCAATGGCTTTGGCTCGTGCCGGTGAAGGACCTGTTGCAGGTGGCACTCTGGGCGTGCGCGTTCGCGGGCAATGGCATCAAGTGGCGCGGCGAACGTTACCGGTTGCGACGCGACGGCACGCTGGAGCGCCGCTGAAGGCGCGTCGCCGGGTTGCTGATTTCGTGCCCGGTCGAATCCCGGCGGCGGCAGGATTCCAGGCACGCTGTTTTGACGGGGCAAACAAAAAGGGACGGCTGTAGCCGTCCCTTGCAAGTGGCGATGAAATCGCGCTGGGAGATCAGTTCTTCTCGCCCTGGCCGCGCTTTTCGCCGGGCGGACCGCCCTTACGACCGCCAGGCCCGCCTGCGCCGCGGCCTTGCTCGCGCAACTTCGTCCATTTCTCATACTGCTCGGCGGTGAGGATGTCCTTCATCTTCTTGTTGGTGTCCTCCATCATCGCCTTGACCTTTTCGCGCCTCTGCTCGTCGCTGAGGGCGGAGTCGTCGCGCAACGCGCGCCGCTTCCCGGCCTGGCCCTTCATGAGGTCCTGCACCTTCGTTTTCTGCTCGTCGGTGAGCTTGAGTTCCTCGGCCAGACGCGCGCCCATCGCGGGGCCGCCACGCGGGCCGCCGGGCCGGCCTTCAGGTTGCTTGCCTTCCTTTTCCGCGGCTGATAGCGCCGGGCTGAGGGCGAGCATCGCGCCCGCAGTCAACGCGGCGAGCATTGTGATCTTCGTCATTCTCATGGTGATGTCCTTTTCGTCGTGATGTGGTTTGCTGTTTTGCCGCGCCGGAGCACGGCGGTTACAGCGCGTGAGACGCGGCGATGAGCAGCCCGGTTACACGACGTTGGCCGCGAGGCCAGGCGCGAGCGCGGTTGCGCAAAATCTGCGCGTGACTTTGCCGGCGCGCCGTGGGAGATTCCGCGCCGCTATGAGAACACTCACATTACTTTGTACGCTTGGTTGCTCACTGGGACTCAGCGCCCTCGCTGCCGACGAGCCGAAGAAGGACGCCAAAACCGAAGAAAAGAAAACCGAAACCAAACCCGAAAGCAAAGCTGTGAGCACCAACGAAGTCGCCGTAATCAAAACCTCCGAGGGCGAAATGGTCCTCGAATTCTGGCCGGACGTCGCGCCCGGTCACGTGGAGAATTTCAAGAAACTGGCCGGCAAGGGATTTTATGACGGCACGTGTTTCCATCGCGTCATCAAGGGTTTCATGATTCAGGGTGGTGATCCATTGACCAAGGACGAGGCCAACCAGGGCCGCTGGGGCACGGGCGATCCCGGCTACAAGATCAAGGCCGAATTCAACGACCGGCCCCATGTCCGCGGCGTGCTCTCGATGGCGCGCTCCAACGACCCCAACTCCGCGGGCTCCCAGTTTTTCATCTGCCACGGCGACCCGCGTTTCCTCGACCGCCAGTACACCGCGTTCGGGAAGCTGATCAAGGGCGACGACGTGCTGGAAAAAATCGCGACCACCCCGACGCAGCCCGGCGATCGTCCGGTCAAACGCATGAACGTCGAAAACATCAAGATCGTGGCGCGCGACCCGGTGAAGTGAACATTCGCGGAAATCGCGAATGGAGCGAACACTTCGTTCGCGTGTGCAGATTCGATGAACTCCGCCGACCTCGCCGCACTGCTCGTGGGACTGGGCTGTCCGGCGGAGAAATCAGGAGAAATGGCGGCGCAACTCGACAAGCGGGCCCGACAACTAGCCGCTCACCGAGGGCGCAGTTACGACGAAGCGCTCCGCCACCTGATCGGCCTCATGAAACAGGGCTGGGCCGCACAGGAGAAGGGCCTTTGAACTCACGATGTACGTGTGATGCGCCGAGGCTCGTAATCGCCGGCCCGTCTGCTTTCAGGTTCAACTGGTAAATCGAAAACCTTGGGTCACAAATGATCAAACCCTGGCCCCGGCTCGGCTCGACGCCCCTCGGCGATTTCCGCGTGTTCAAATTGCGGTCAGACCGGAAAGTCTCTCCGCGCACCGGCGAAGAGCACGATCTGTTCGTGCTCGAAAGCGTCAACTGGGTGAACGTGATTGCGCTCACTCCGGACCAACAGCTCGTGCTGGTTGAACAATTCCGGCATGGCACGAACACCGTGGAATTGGAGATTCCAGGCGGGTTGATGGACGCGGGCGAGCCGTCGCCCGTTGCCGCCGCCGTCCGGGAACTGCGCGAAGAAACCGGTTACGAAGGTGAGCGGGCGCGCCTCTTGGGCCGCATTCACCCGAACCCGGCGATCATGGACAACACCTGCTTCACGGTCTTGATCGAGAACTGCCACCTGCGGCACGCGGTGGAATTCGATCACGGCGAGGACCTGGTGACGCGACTGGTGCCGGCGGACGAAGTGCCGCGCCTCGTGGCCGAGGGGCGGTTTCGCCATGCGCTGGTGGCGGTGGCGCTTTTCTACTTCGACCTCTGGCGGCGCGGTTTGAAGGAAACCGAGTCCTGACCGGGCTGACCGCGTTGGGGGCGCCGGCCCCGGCACGGCGCGGTTCGATCCTGTTCCAGCGGCAGTCGCCAGCTTGAGATTGATCCGGCGCTTCGTTTGGTCGGGAGGCGATCAACCACCACGACCGCCCGAGCGCAAGGCGTCTTTCTTCTCCTCCAGTTCGGCGCGTAACGCCTTTCGTTCGTTGACCAGTCGCTGTTCGAGCTGGGTTGCTTTTTCGAAATCGCCTGCGGCGGCCGCGGCGGCGATTTCATCCTTCAAGGCAATCTCACGCGCGGCAATCCGCGCGGCGTATTTGGAGTCCAGTTCCGCGAGTTGCTGTTTCTGCGCGGCGGTGAGTTTGACGGTGGGCGCGGACTTGCCCAACCGTTCCATGGCCAGTTCGTAAGCGGTTTTCATTTCTTCTCTCAACTCTCAACTCTCAACCCTCAACCTTTTTCTTCTTCCACGGCATCTCCGGGAATTTCTCCGGCGGCGGGATGGCGGGCGCCGGCGGTCTGGCGAGGGCGAGTTCGGGGTCGCCGGCTGGTGTTGTCCCAGGCGCGGACTTGTCCGCTTTCCAGGACGCAATGCGCGCGCGCAGGCCGTGGTGCTCGGCTTTGGATTTGTCGCCGGCCTTCATGTAAAAGAGCGAGAGGTTCGTGTGGACAAGTTGTTCGTCGGGTCTCAGCGACTCGGCCCGGTGACCTTCGGCGATGGCGGCGGCGTAATCACCCTGCCGGTAATGCGCCATCCCGAGCGCCAGCCACGCGTCGAAATGCGCCGGGTCGGCGACTAGAATCGCGCGCAACTTCGCGATGGCTTGGGCGAAATCACCGGTGCTGAAGTCCAGCATCGCGTCGTCGTATTGTTCTTGAAAGTTCACTCGGTTCGCGAGTGGAACGCTATCTCATTACCCGCGGCGCGCAAGGCCGCGGAAAAAGTGCGGCAGCCGCGCCTTGAGGATTGCAGTCAGCGAGACGGACAGGCTATTAACACGCCGCGCCATGCAACCGCCGATTCAATTGATCTCCACCGATTTTGACGGGACGCTCTACAACGAGATGGCCATTCCGCCGATCCCGCCACGCGCCGAGTCGCTGATCGCTGAATGGCAGGCCCGCGGCGCCAAGTGGGTCATCAACACGGGCCGCGACCTGGCCAGTTTGCGGGACGGCCTGGAGCGCGCGCGGCTTTCCATCGAACCGGACTATCTGGTGCTGGTGGAACGCGAGATCCACGTGAACGAAAACTCACGCTTCGTGGCGCTTGAGGATTGGAACACCGCGTGCGTCCGCGACCACGCCGAGCTGTTCGAGCGGGTGCGCCCGGACATCGCGCAACTCGCGGCCTGGGTCCACACGCGCTTCCAGGCCCGGGTTTACGAGGACAATTACTCGCCGTTTTGTTTGATCGCGGGGAGCAACGGCGACGCGGATGCCATCCATGATTTCCTCGAGGCCTACAGCCGGCGCGTCCCGCAGTTGACCGTGGTGCGCAACGATGTCTATGCGCGGTTCAGCCACGCCGCATACAACAAAGGCACGGCGCTGGCCGAAGTGGCGCGCCGGCTGGGTGTGGAGGCCGGCGCGGTGTTCGCCGTGGGCGATCACTTGAACGATTTGCCGATGCTGTCCCTCGACCACGCGCATTGGCTGGCGGCGCCCGGGAACGCCGTCGAGCCGGTCAAGGCCGCAGTGCGCCGGCAGAACGGCTACGTGAGCGAGGCCCCACACGGGGAGGGAGTGGCCGACGCGCTGGAAACCATGCTCCGGGTGCGGGACGGGAAAAGGAATGTAATCGCCCCGGGTTCTGGAATTATGGACCTTAATGGTCGGATTCACGCCCCGGCGGACGAATGCCCAGACCAGGCCCAACCGATTCATATCCAGCCGGATAAATTCACGATTAGAATTTGACACGATACCTGCGGATGATAGCGTGACGAGGCAACGGTGTCCGCACTGATTGTCAGTCGCTTTCTCACCTTGCACTGGATCGCGGTGATCCTCACAGATTTTGATTGATGCTCCATGAGTGATGCAACATTGACGGCCCCGAAGTCGGACGGCGCGCCGAAGACTTCAAGCGTTTCCGAGGCGGTTATTCGCATCGCCGGTAATTCCCAGGATGGCATCCAGGCCATTGGCGGCTTCCTGGCGCGGCTGGCCGGGCGGAGCGAACAGGATGTCATGACGTTCATGACCATTCCGTCCACGATTTCCGGCGGCCCCTCCATCTTTCAGGTTCGCATCGGCTCCGGCGAAGTGCTCAGTGCTGGCGACGACGCGGATGTGCTGCTGGCTTTTTATCAGCACTCCTACGAAGACCACATCACCTCGCTCCGCAAGAACGGCATCGTCCTCTACGACACCGACCACGTTGAGCCGAAGCCCGAGTGGCAGAAGGACTATCATCACGTCGGCATTCCGATCTCGAGCCTGACCGTGGAGGCGATCGGCGGCACGGCCAAGGACAAGGGCAAGAACATTTACGCCCTGGGCATCATCGCGCGGATGTTCGATCTGAACGTGCCCAAGCTCGAGAAGCTGATTCAGGAACGATTCACCGGGAAGGACCAGAGCATCGTGAAGAATGCGCTCGCGGCGTTCCACGCCGGTTACTCGCGCTCGGTGGGCGATCTTCTTAAGACGTTCAAGTTCGTCGAGAGCCAGAAGCGCGAAGGCCATCAGATCGTGATGAACGGCAACGAAGCGCTGGGTTTTGGCCTGATCGCGGCGGGGGTGCGGTTCGGCGCGGGCTACCCAATCACGCCCTGGTCGGACATCATGGAATTGCTCCGGCGCGAACTGCCGAAGTACGGGGGCACGTTTGTCCAGACGGAGGATGAGATCGCCGCCGTCTCCATGGCCCTCGGCGCCAGCTACGCGGGGCGCGTCGCCGTGACGGGTTCGAGCGGGCCGGGCATCTCGCTCAAGACCGAAGCGATCGGCTGGGCGGTGATGGCCGAAATGCCACTGGTCGTGGTCAACATCCAGCGCGGCGGGCCGTCCACCGGAATGCCGACGAACGCCGAGCAGTCGGATTTGAATCAGGCCTGTTTCGCCAGCCATGGCGATTCGCCGCGCGTCGTCCTCGCGCCGGCGAACGTCGAGGACTGTTTCCACACCGCCATCGAGGCGGTCAACATCGCGCGTGATTACAACGTCCCGGTGTTCATCCTCAGCGACCAGGCCATCGCCACGCGCATCGAGGCGTTCACGGAACCTGACCTCGAAAAGGTTTGCCAGGACATTTCACCGGACCTCAGCCCGGTGGCGGACCACAAACCCTACGATCTGACGTCACCAAACGGCGTCACCCGGCGCGTGGTGCCGGGCACGCCCATCGCCAGCGGCAAGTACCCCATCGCCACCGGCCTTGAACACGACGAATTGGGCCACCCGACCGGCTCACCGAAATTGCACCTGGCAATGACCGCCAAGCGGCGCAAGAAACTCCAGGCGCTCGCCGGCACGCTCCCGCTGCCGAAGACTTACGGCCCGCCGGAAGGCCATGTTCTGCTCGTCGGCTGGGGTTCGACCCAAGGTTCGATCAAGGAGGCCGTGGACCGCGCCCGCGCCGCCGGCGACAGCATTTCCGCGCTGACCTTGCGCCACCTCAACCCGCTGCCCAACGGGCTGGAGAACATTTTTTCCGGATTTCACCACGTCTTGGTCGTGGAGATGAACGACGAGGGCCTCTACGGATACGGGCAACTCGCAGGTCTCTTGCGGGCGCGGTTTGCCGATCCGAAAATCCGCGGCATCAACAAGACCGACGGTCTGACGTGGAAGGTGAAGGAAATCCTCGATCGCGTCAAAACCTCCCTGGCCACGCTGAAAAGCCCTGACGCCACAACCAACGCGATTTAACGCCAGACGAAGCGAAGAATTCAGGATGCCGTATGAGTGCAACGATGACCGAAATCCCACCGCGCGGCGGTAACATCGTCGTCACGCCGCCTCCGGGTGAAACCGAGCGCAAAGGGCTGACCCGAAAAGAAATCGTCGCCGACCATCCGACGTGGTGCCCCGGTTGCGGCGATTTCTCCGTGCTGGCGCTTTACTTCAAACTCATCGAGAAACGCAAGCTCTGGCACGAGCGGATCACGACCATCGCGGGCATTGGTTGTTCGAGCCGCTTCCCCTATTTCGTCCAGGCGCACGGGGCGCACTACATTCACGGCCGCGCGCTCGCGTTCGCCAGCGGCGTCTCCCTGAGCCGGCCGGACCTGCACGTGTTCGTCTTCGGCGGCGACGGCGATGCCTTCTCCATCGGCGGCAACCATTTCAATCACACGGCGCGCAAGAACATCAAGATGACCTACGTCGTCATGGACAACTGGGTTTATGGCCTGACGAAGAAGCAGACCTCGCCCACCTCGCCGCTCGGCTTCAAGAGCAAGACCGACCAGTGGGGCGCGGTGGATTATCCCATCAATCCGATGAAGCAGGCCATCGCCGCCGGCGCGAGCTTCGTGGCCCGCACCACGCACACGAATCCCAACCACGTCCTCCAGATGATGGAAGCCGCGATGGACCACGATGGCTTCAGCTTCGTCGAGTGCCTCAGCGAGTGTGTGGAGTTTTACGAAGGCGCGTTCGATTCCTCGAACCCCCGCAAGGGCGGCATGTTCAATCTCGTCCCGCCCGGGCACGACGTGACCGACGAACTCGCCGCCTACAAGCTCGCGGGCGAACCGTTCCCCGGCAGCTTCGGCATTTTCCACAAGATCAACAAGCCAACCAAGAACGCGAAGGAAGCGGACATCAACCGCGGCATGATGGAGAAGGTCAAGGGCCTCAAAGACTGGCAGATTCTCCAGAAGAGCTTCGACCGGATGAAGTGAACAAGAAATCCGAAATCCGAAATCCGAAGCCCGAAAGAAGCCCGAAATCCGAAGACCGAGAAGCGCAACGCCTTTCGGCTTCGGATTTCGGGCTTCGGATTTCTTTCGGATTTCGGGGTTCGGAATTCGGAATTTCCCCGCGGCATCGCGGTTGAAAAGCCTATGCCCATTTACGAATTTGCCTGTCCGAAGTGCCGGCGGATTTACAGCTTCCTTTCCAAGCGCGTGAACCCCGGCCATCCGCCGGTCTGCCCCAAGTGCGGCAACAACAAACTCAAGAAGGAAGTCAGCCGGTTCGCCATGACTCGCGGTCTGAAGGAACCGGCCTCCAAAACCGCGGCGGACGACGGCGGCCCGCCGATGCCTGACCTGGACGATCCGCGCGTCGAGCGGGCCATGATGGAAATGGAGCGCGACCTGGACAGCCTGGACGAAAACAATCCGAGGCACATGGCGCACATGATGCGCAAGATGAAGGACCTCATGCCGCCCGGCTCCGCGCCCAAGGAACTCGATGTGGCCATCAAGCGCCTCGAAGCCGGCGAAGACCCGGAGAAGATCGAGGCGGACATGGGCGACGTGCTGGGCGATTTCATGGGCGGCCCCGAAGGCGGAGCGGGCGGCGGCGGTTACACCAAGGACAGCGGGCTTTATGATTACTGAGGGCGTGAATGGTGGATCGTGAGTGGTGAATGGAGCCGGGCGCGTGCGTGCGGCAGAACTTTTACCATTCACTATTCACCAATCACCATTCACCACCGCGCTATGGCTCACATCCACGAAAGAATTGATTTCACCGTCGCGATCTTCGTCGTGCATGGCGGCAAAGTGTTGCTGATCCACCATCGCCAGCTCGGCAAATGGCTGCCGCTCGGCGGGCACATCGAACTGGACGAAGACCCGGAGCAGGCCGCGTTGCGCGAGGCCAAGGAAGAGAGCGGTTTCGATGTGGAACTCCAGGGCGAGCGCCCGCCCACGACCGGGCCGGGCACGCGCGCCCTGATCGCGCCGCGTTTCCTGGACATCCATCGCATCAACGCCACCCACGAGCACATCGGCATGATCTACTGGGCGCGGCCCCGCAACGGCAGCCTCGCGCTGGCCGCCGCCGAGCATCACGACATCCGCTGGTGTTCGAGCGAAGACCTGGAGTCGCTGCGACCCGCCATGAGCGAGGCCGTGAAGTGGTATTGCCGCAAGGCGATTGAAGAAGTGCCGGGTTGAGCGCCGGGGGCAATGCTGCCGCGCCAACCGCTTCACGCGTCGCGCCCCGGCGCACTTGCAAATTCACCCCGCTCCCCCCGTAATGCCCGGCGCGTGACGCCTGACCGCCGACTCAAAACCGGTTACTTCGTCCTCGAAGGACTCAACTCCTTCGCCACGACGCTTTATCTCTACTACCTCTACTTCTTCATGCAGTCGCGGTTCGGGTTCGACAACCGGGAGAACCTCGCGCTCGCCGCTCTCAACGGCCTTTGTTACATGCTCGGCTCGTGGTGGGGCGGGCGTTTCGCGCAGCGGCACGGCTACTTCCTCTCGTTGAAACTGGGTTTCGGCATCATGGCTGCGTCGCTCGCGCTCGGCGCGAATCTTCACACCGCGACCGGTCAGATCGTAGCGATGGTTGTCATGGTAGCGGGCATGTGCCTCACGTGGCCGACTTTGGAAGCCCTTGTCAGCGAAGGAGAATCTCCTGCGGGGCTGCAACGGATGATCGGCATCTATAACATCGGCTGGGCGGGCACGGCGGCTTTGGCCTACTTCACGGGCGGCGCGCTGCTGGAACGGTTTGGGCTTAACAGCATGTTCTATGTGCCAATCTGCATTTTGCTCCTGCAACTCGCGCTGACTCTCTGGCTTGAAACGCAGGCCCGCGTCGGCGCCGCCGCAGGCGTGATCGCCGACATCGGCGGGCCGGTGGAACTGAATCCTCGCCCGATAGCCCGGGCGCGCGCCTTCCTGCGGATGGCCTGGCTGGCCAACCCGTTTGCCTACATCGCCATCAACACCCTGGTCGCCGTGATGCCCGGCATTGCCCGGCGGCTCGAATTATCCACCACGGCGGCGGGCTTCTGCTGTTCGTTGTGGTGTTTCGCCCGGCTCGGCGCGTTCTTCGGCTTGTGGTTCTGGACGGGGTGGCACTACAAGTTCCGCTGGCTGCTGGCGGCCTTCCTGACGCTCATCGCGACGTTCGTCGTCATCCTCACTGTGCCGCAACTCGTGGTGCTGCTCGCGGCCCAGTTGATTTTCGGCGGCGCCTTGGGATTGATCTATTACTCGTCGCTGTTCTACTCGATGGGCGTCGGCGAAACCAAGAGCGAACACGGCGGCATTCACGAAGCCGCGATCGGCCTCGGCAACCTCGCCGGCCCGGCGGTGGGCGCCGCGTCGTTGCATTTCCTGCCGCAATATGCCAACAGCGGTGCCGTTGCCGTGAGTCTGCTGCTCGTCGGCGGCCTGGGCGGCCTGCTCGCCATCTGGCGCACGACGAAAGCCTGATGGACGTGTCGCGTGTTGCGGGGTGCGTCAAGTGTGCGCGCCCGATGGCTGCTTGACGGAACACGCGACACGCAACACGAATCGCAACACGAAAACCTTGCCACTCGCGTTGCCTTGCCGCCATCTTGAATCCAACAACCGCGCCAAACCATGTCCTCACTCTCCGGCAAACTCGGCCTCGTCTTCGGTGTCGCCAACAAACGCTCCATCGCCTGGGCCATCGCTCAGGCGTGGCATCGCGAGGGGGCGAAACTCGCCTTCACCTACCAGGGCGAGCGGCTCAAGGAAAACGTCGAGGAACTCGCGGGCACCTTCGGCGCCGACACCCTCATCCTGCCGTGCGACGTGACGAGCGACGACCAGATCGCCGCCGTGTTCAAGACCGTAGGCGAGAAGTTCGGGAAACTGCATCTCCTGCTGCATTCGGTGGCGTTCGCGCCGCGGGATGCGCTGGAGGGCGAGTTCGTGAACACGAGCCGCGCCGCGTTCCGCGTGGCGCACGATGTGAGCGCGTATTCGCTCGTGGCGCTGGCCCGTGCCGCCGCGCCGCTGATGACCGATGGCGGGAGCATCATCGCGATGAGTTACTACGGCGCGGAGAAAGTCGTGCCCCACTACAACGTCATGGGCGTGGCCAAGGCGTCGCTCGAAGCCAGCACGCGCTACCTCGCTTACGACCTTGGCCCGAAGAAAATCCGCGTCAACTGTATCAGCGCCGGGCCGATGAACACGCTGGCCGCCCGCGGCATCAGCGGCTTCACCGAGATGCTCAAGCACTACGAGGCCAAATCACCGCTCAAGCGCAACGTGCTGCCCGACGAACTCGGAGCCACCGGCGTGTTTCTGGCGGGCGACGGCGCGGCGGCGATCACGGGCCAGGTCATCTACGTGGACAGCGGGTATCAGATCATGGGGATGTAGCCGTTACGTCCGAAGCACCGTGGAAGCCACCGCGATTCTTCAAACTCTCCGCCAACTCACTGAGCGGACGGAGGTGGAATTCCTCCCTTTGGCCCAGGAAATCGAGTCGTTGCCTGCCTGGCAGCCGGCAGCCAAATACCTGCAAGATTTGCGTGACGGCTCAAAACCAGAAACCGCCTCCGAAAACGTTTTCACCGCACTCTGCAAGGAAGTTCTGAAAATCGAGCCGGTTCGCCAGGTGATCGTGCGCGACGGCTGGGTGGATTTTCGCATCAATGAACCGAATGCACGCCCGATTCCGTTCGAGTTGAAATCGCTGTTCCGGCGCGAAACGCCCGAAAAATTGCGGCGATATGACGCCAATCCCGACCATCACAAAAACCAGATCAAGAATTATCTCTCCGAGCACGAATATCTTGTGCTCACGGACCTGCGCACGGCCTGGCTTTGTTCCAATCGCGATTATTTTTTCGACGAAAAACCCTTTGCCACGCTACCGTTCGCCGATTTCCTGGCGCGTTGCCTCGAGTGCCGCAGCGTCACCGACGCGCTCCGGCGCACCGAAGACACCGCCGACAAACCGGAACTGGAGCGGCAATTCTTCGAGGACTTGAAGAACTGGTTTGGCGAGTTCGAGAAAGTCCATTGGCAGAAGGAGGACCGCGCCGCCGAGTTCATCATTCTCTTGCTCAACAAACTCATTTTCGCCAAGACCCTCGAAGACTTTAATCTCGTTCCCTTTCGCTATATTCAGGATCAATACGCGCTGCGCAAAGACCACTGGCAGGCCAAGGGCGCCGCCAAAGTCGTCCGCCACTTCCTTTCCGAGTTCGAGGAGTTCTTCGACGAGTATTACGACACCGAGATTTTTGCCGAACGCATCTGGGACAAACTCGTCCCCGACGACAAAAACTACGAGCGCTTCTGCCAAAAACTCGAATTCATTCTCGGCCTCGACCCTTGGAACACGGCGATGGGCCGCGGCATCGTCAATTACAACTACCGCCGCATTGACGAGGACATTTTCGGCAAGAGCTACGAGATGTTCCTCGCCGCCAATCGCAAGGACGAGGGCATTTACTACACGCCCGCCGGCATCACCGCGCCGATGGCGGATTCCATGGTCAAATCCCTCGCTGCAAAACTCGTGGACGAAATCTGCGAAGCCGCCGGCAGCCAGAAGTGTGACTTCGCCCGCGCCGACAAACTCATGGCGCAACTGGCCGAACTCCGCGTCGCCGACACCGCCTGCGGTTCGGGCGGTTTCCTCATCAAAGTCCTTCGCGCCTTCTGGCAGCAATATCAGCGCGTGGAAACCGCCTGCTCGTGGGTCAACAAAATGTTGCGGCCGGAGAACGGTGAAATGTTCCTCGCCGAAAAGCCGCCCAATGTCGAAGCCGCCCTCGCCTTCCGGCGACGCCACGGCTTTGACAATCGCCGCGCGCTCATTGCCCGCATTTTGCTCCGCCACATCCACGGCGTGGACAAGGACGCCGGCGCCCTCGAAGTCGCCAAGACCAACATCTGGAAGGAAGCCGTCAAACTTTCCGCCGCCGACTACAACTACCGCGATCTCAAAGGCGACATCGTCAAGATTCTCCCCAATCTCGAACTCAACTTCGTCGCTGCCGACTCGCTGGTGGACGTGGAACTGGAGAAACAAACCGCGTGGCTGGCCGAATACCACCAGGCCGAACTGAAAAACCTTTCCGACCTGCGCGCCCGCTACATCGAAAACCCGATGGACCACCGCCCGCTGGATGAGGCGTTGACGCTGCGGAACAAAGTCCGCGCCGGTTTCATCGAACATTTCCAGGGCGAGAATCTCCCGTGCGAACCCGCTGGTTTTGCGCTCCACTTTTGGCCGTGCTGGTTCAACGCGGATGGGACGGGAAAGGGGAGCACACGCGCCCCGCGTGTTGCGGTTGACGCCCCGTCAACCGCCGGAGCGCGCGACGAGGCGTCGCGCGCGGCAGCCGGGGCGGCTGCGCTCCCCAAACAACCCGCCGGCTTCGACGGCATCATCGGCAATCCGCCGTGGGAAGGCTTCAAACCCATCCGCAAGGAATTCGCCGCCAGTTTTTATCGCGGCAAACCGCAGTTCAGCAAACTGGGCATGGACGGCCCGACGTTCGACAAGTGGTTCGTGGAGGAATTGAAAACGAACAAGGATTTCTCCTACTGCTGGCGCGAGCACGAGGCGTACTACGAGCGGAACAAGGAATACTTCGGCAAAACGTTTCAGCGGCAGGGCACGGGCGATTGGAATCTCTTCAAACTTTTCATCGAGCGCGACCTCTCGCTCGTCCGGCAGGGCGGGCAATTCTCGCTGCTCGTGCCTAGCGGATTTCAGACCGACGAAGGCTGCGCTGACCTCCGCCGCTGGTTCATCACCGAACACCGGCTCGACGAACTGACTTCGTTCGAGAATCGCGGCTACACCGTGATGGAGAACGGCCGGGAAAAGACCAAACAGATTTTCCCAGACGTGGACAGCCGCTTCAAATTCGGCTTCTTCAAAGTCGCTAAAGGTGCGCCCACGCCGAATGACCACGCCTTCGCCGCTCGGTTTTATCTTCACGACCCGAAGGATGCTTTCGCTCCGCCCATACATTACAGCATCGAGATGTTGCGCCGTTTCTCGCCGCAAATGCTTTCCGCAATGGAGTTCCGATCGCCAAAAGATTACGAAGTCGTCGGCAGAATTCGTGGTGAACATAAATTGCTTGGTGAACTTGGCTACCAGTTCCGACGCGAACTGCATCCGGCGGATGACGTGCAGTTTTATCTCAAAGACCCGGCGCGCAAACTACGCAAGGGCGAGTCAGTGATTTACGAAGGCAAAATGATTCACCAGTTCGACGGCGATTTTGCCGCGCGGGTTTTTCATGCCGAAGACGAGGCTGTCCGCTCCGAACTGCTCCGCAAGGAACTTTACCGGCTCGGTCAATTCATCCGCGAAAGCGAAGTGGAAAAGGTCGAAGGCAAAAAAGTTCCGACGAAGAAAGACGAGTTTGAAAAATTCTTGGCCGAACTTTGGAAAGCAAAGAAACTCCAGCTTGATTGCGACTCTGAACGCGTGGGGTACCGGCGGATTGGCCGAAGCACTGACGAGCGCACTATCATTGCAACGTTGCTTCCGGCGGGAGTTTATTTCTCCGACACCGTAAGCTATTTGATTCCTGCCAATTACCAACTGACCAAGGCTGGCAAGCTGTCTCGAGAACCGCTGTCCGCCGAAGATGCACGGTCAGTTCTTTGCCTGCTGAATTCGCTGACGCTGAATTACTACATCCGCAGCAAAATGTCAGCGACGGTGAACATGTTCTACATTTACGAACTGCCCATGCCGGAACTTTCCGCCGCGCAGAAAAAGAAGCTCGCCGATTCCGCCGCCAAGCTGTTGCGCGACCCGCGCGACGTGAAGGAACGCGCCGCGCTGGAAGTCTTCATCACCCGCGAACTTTACGGCCTCTCGCTGGACGATTGGAAACATCTCACCGGCACGTTCACCTTCGGCAGCGGCGCGACCAAAGAGGAGCTGGACGAAATAATCCGGCAATCGCTGGAGCTTTGGAGCAAGCCTTAACGTCTCCGCTCATGTCCGCCCGCAAACCCGCGCTCGCCTTCATTTTCGTCACCCTGTTCCTCGACATCCTCGGGATCGGGCTGATCATCCCGATCCTGCCGAAGCTCATCGAACAGCTTTCGGGCGGAAATATTTCCGCGGCGGCGCACACCTACGGCTGGCTGGCGGCGCTCTACTCGTTGATGCAGTTCGTCTGCGCGCCGGTCTTGGGCAGTCTGTCGGACCGGTTCGGGCGGCGGTCGGTGATCCTCGGTTCGTTGTTCGGCTCGTGGCTCGATTACCTGCTGCTGGCGTTCGCGCCCACGTTGCCGTGGTTTTTTCTCGGGCGCATCATTGCCGGCGTCACCGGCGCCAACATCACCGCCGCCAACGCCTACATCGCCGACGTCAGTCCGCCGGAGAAGCGGGCGCAGAATTTTGGATTGGTCGCCGCGGCGTTCGGGCTGGGATTCGTGGCCGGGCCGGCGTTGGGCGGTTGGCTCGGTGGTTACGGGCTGCGCGTGCCGTTCATCGCCGCGGCGGGGTTGACGTTGGTGAACTGGCTTTACGGCCTGTTCGTGCTGCCCGAGTCGTTGCCGCGGGATCAGCGGCGCGCTTTCAGTTGGGCGCGCGCCAATCCCGTCGGCTCGCTGCTGGCGCTGAGACAATTCCCGGTCGTGCTCGCGCTGACGATGACCTACTTCCTGATGATGCTGGCGCATCAGACGTTTCCCAGCACGTGGGTGCTCTACACCAGTTATCGCTACGAGTGGACGCCCGGACAGGTGGGCGCGTCGCTTGCCATCGTCGGAGCGATGGCGATGATCGTCCAAGGCGGGTTGTCGCGCAAAATCATCCCGGCGCTGGGCGAGCGGCGTTCGATCCTCGTCGGCCTGACCAACGCGACCGTGTTCATGACCGCCTACGGCCTGGCGACGCGCGGTTGGATGGTGTATGTGCTGCTCGTGCTGGGGTCCTTCGGTTCGATTGCGTCTCCCGCGGTGCAGGGTCTGATCTCGCGCAGCGTGCCGTTGAACGAACAGGGCGCCGTGCAAGGCGCCCTGGCCAGTCTCGCCAGCCTCGCCGGCATCCTCGCGCCGCCGATGACGACGAGCCTGTTCGGTTACTTCATCAGCGCGGCGGCGCCGATGCAGGTGCCGGGGATGGCGTTTTTCGTGGGCGCGCTCCTGATGTTCGCCGCGATGTTGCTCGCGCTGCGGTCGTTCGCAAAAACGCGGGGGTCGGCACCGCCACCGGCCACCGGGCACTCCGCAACTTGACTCCCAAGCGGTTCAATTGGGTGACGCGCCATTTGGGGGCGGCGACCGCTTCAAGGCACTTCCAGAAAGGCTGCCGGCAGCAAGTCGCGCACGGTGAATTCACGGATCGCCCGCGGCGCGCGGCTGTCGGCCACAAACACCCGGGCCTCGGGCGCATACTCCGAGAGCAACTGCCGGCACGCCCCGCACGGCGTCGCTCCGCCGTGGGACACGACCGCCATGGCAATGAAGTGTTTTTCTCCCTCCGTCAGCGCCTTGAACAGCGCCACGCGCTCGGCGCAACAGGTCAGCCCATAGCTGGCGCTCTCGACGTTGGCTCCGCAGATGATTTCGCCGGCCTTCGTGAGCAGCGCCGCACCCACCTTGAACTTCGAGTACGGCGCGATGGCGTTTTCCCGCGCCCGCAGCGCGGCGGCAATCAATCTGTTTCGTAGCAGCCGACGTGAGGAGGCTCTAACTTTTTTCTTCATGTTTTTCTCCGTCGTCAACTGCTCCGACCATAAAGCCTCGCGAAATGTTTCAACAGCGCGGCGGCTTGAGTTTTCACACGCTCGCCCGTTTCCAAAACTTCCTCATGTGAAACCGGTGACTTGCTGATGCCGGCGGCGAGGTTCGTGATGCACGAGAGGCCGGCGACGCGCAAGCCGCATTGCCGCGCCACAATCGCCTCGGGCACGGTGCTCATGCCCACGGCGTCCGCGCCCAGCCGCGCGAACGCGCGAATCTCCGCCGGCGTTTCGTAGCTCGGGCCGCTCACCGCCAGATAAACCCCGCGCTGCAATGTGACGTTGCAGCCTCGCGCCGCCCGGAACACCAGCGCACTCAAGTTCGCGTCATACACCTGCGTCATATCCACGAAGTTTGGCCCGCCGCGCAGAGGATTCACGCCGATGAGATTGAGGTGGTCTGTCAACACCATGAAATCGCCCGCGCGAAACTTTCGATTGATGCCGCCCGCCGCGTTCGTGAGCAGCAAATCGGTGATGCCATAAGCCGCCAGCACGCGCACGGCGAACGTCACGCGCTCCATCGGGTGCCCCTCGTAGAAATGCGCCCGCCCGCTCAACACCAGCACCGGCGTTCCAGCGAGTTTTCCGAGGAAAAGTTTCCCGTCATGCCCCGCGACTGTCGGCTTGGGAAAGCCCGGCAGTTTCGCGTAAGGAGTTTCGACGTCCACGTCCAGTTCGCGGAGGACGTGATTGAATCCGCTGCCCAGCACCAACGCGAGCTTCGGCCGCAGGGTTGAAACACGTTTGAGTTGTCCGGCGGCGCTTTGGGATGCCGTGGAAATCATAAGCCCTTCAAGAAGCCGGCGACGGCGGCCAAAACGGTGGCGAAAACGACGAGAATCCACAACGCCACACCGAAATGGCCGAGCAGTAGAGCAATGGCCGAAGCCGACAGAACACCTTGAAATAACAGCAGCGCGATAACCTCATAGAAACTCCAATCCTCGAAGATGGCTCAACCTGTAAAGCAGGCCCACAATGAGAATGGGGATGAACAGGGCGCGCGCGGCAGCAGGTATGACTGTCAGGATCACCCAGACGCTGGTCCCTTCGATCAGGGAGGCGATAGCGCCAATGATTGCCTCGGTGCGAAGGCTGTGCAGTTCGATGTCATTGCCCACTGCGCTGAAAAAGACGTTCAATAAGACCAACGCCGCGCCAAGCGTGACGAAAGCTAACGCCCAAAACTCCAAAATGCGGACGGCTGAGTGCATGACTTGCTTTCTTCGGTCGTTACACTACGATTCCACGTTCGATTCGGTGCTATGCAACTGAGCAATGACGAAATCCGCCGTTACTCGCGGCATTTGATTCTGCCGGAAGTCGGCCTGGCCGGGCAAAAGAAAATCAAGGCCACCAGCGTCCTGTGCATCGGCGCGGGCGGCCTCGGCTCGCCTATTGCGATGTATCTCGCCGCCGCGGGCATTGGCAAGATCGGCGTCGTGGATTTCGACGTGGTGGATTATTCCAATCTGCAACGGCAGATTCTGCACACGGACGCCGACGTGGGCCGGCCCAAGGCGCAATCGGCCAAGGAAACCATCGCGGGCATCAATCCGAATTGCGAGGTCGTCATCCACAACACGCGCATCTCGTCGGAGAACGCATTCGAGCTGATCCGGCCCTACGACATCGTCGTGGACGGCACGGACAATTTCCCGACGCGCTATCTCACCAACGACGCCTGCGTTCTGCTCAAGAAGCCGAACGTCTATGGCTCGATCTTCCGCTTCGAGGGCCAGGCCAGCGTGTTCGCGCCGCACCTGGGCGGGCCGTGCTATCGCTGCCTCTATCCTGAACCGCCGCCGCCCGGCATGGTGCCGAGTTGCGCGGAAGGCGGCGTGCTGGGCGTTTTGCCCGGCATCATCGGCTGCATTCAAGCGACGGAAATTTTGAAGCTCGCTCTCGGCAAAGGGACTTCGCTTGTCGGGCGGCTGATACTGTTCAACGCGCTCGACATGAAGTTCCGCGAACTGAAATTGCGCCGCGACCCGCAATGTCCCCTCTGCGGCGACAATCCCACGATCAAGGGATTGATTGATTACGAACAATTCTGCGGCATTGCACCCGAGCCGGCCCAACCGGAGTCGAATCCCGACGAAGTATCGGTGCAGGACATGAAGAAGGCGCTCGATAACCCGGCGCTCGGCATCAAGGTCATTGACGTGCGCGAGCCGGACGAATACGAAATCGCCCGCGTGAACGGCGTGCCGCTAATTCCGTTAAGCCAACTCCAACAGAGGTTCACCGAACTTGACCCGAACCAGCAGTATTACATCCACTGCAAAATGGGCGGGCGTTCGATGAAGGCGCTGCTCTTTTTGCGTGAGCAAGGTTTCAAGTATTTGAAAAATGTGAAGGGCGGCATTGACGCGTGGTCGGACGAGATTGACCGCAACGTGCCGAGATATTGAGAGTAGCGGCGTTCAGAACGGCCCGTGTCGAATCCGGAAGAACGCGGTTGCGTTGGAGACCACCAGATCGGTGAAGTTCGAGTTCTCGTCGTCGCCCAAGTCCAGGGTTCTAACGGTTTCCCAGGGTGATCCGAGCGTGAAGGCGCGTTCGAGGACGAGGGGCGATCCGGGCCGGCTGCGAAACGAGAGCCGCCAACTGCCCGGTGCGTGGTTGGTGAACGAGGTGATCGTGGACGGCGGCAGGCAGGTTTCGTGCAAAGCAGTTTGCAGAAGGGTGGCCAGGTTCGTATCAGCGAAAAGGCATCCGCCAAAGGTGACCGAGCCGACGCTCAAGACGAATCCGCCTCCGCGATGAGGGTAGTACGTCATTTCAGCATCGCCGCCGTCGTTCGTTTCGTAGGCCTTGGCGAGAACGACGTGACCGAGTGGTAACGGGTTCAACGGAACGCCGGTGTTGGTCGGAGTTAGCAACGTGGCGCATTCGTCCCCGATGAGCAGGTCGGCGGAGCTGACGTTGTCCGTTTCCAATCCAGCGGCTTTCCCGTTGAGGTTCAAGCCCCGCGGCCCCGTCGCGAGGCCGACCAGATTGCCGACCATGTTCGTGGCATCGGGCGTGACGCCGTGCAGGAAGGGATGATTGGTGCGGATGACGGTGTAGCCTCCACCCTCCACGCCGCAATGGGCCGTGGCAACGCCGAGAAGATTTCGCTCGTGCCGATTTGGAGCGACGGTCAGTCGAAACAACGAGTTCGGGGAATGGAGCGACGGTTCGCGCTGGTCAATTCCTTCGTCGAGAATCAGCGTGGCGCGGTCGGCCGAGTAACTCACACGCTCGTAGAGGCCATTGCCACCGAGATACAGCAGGCAACCGCCGCCTTCGAGATACGCGCTCAACCGGTCATACATTTCATCGGTCCAATACTCCGGATGCGTGCTCAGTACGAGGCAACGGTAGCGGTGCAGATCGAAGCCGCTGTGCAGGTCGAGATCGGTGAGGACATCCGGACGAAATGCGCCGCCTTCGATGGACGCAAGCCAGCCTTGCACCCATAACTCACCGGCGAGGAGATGGAACAGTCCCATCCGGGCGGAACCGACCCCGGGGGTGATGGGCCGCAGAAAGCTGAGATTGGCGCGATTGTCGGAGTAATGGGAGCCTCCCCATCGGTCGTTGTAGGCGTTCCAGGTGTTGACATTGGCCACGACGGCAACCTTGGCCGTGCTGGCGGGCGCGGGCTTCACGACGAACGCGGCTTCAAAACTTTCCTCGGAATCGTTTGTGCCACTCGGGTAGCAATGTGCGGAATACGTGCCGGAGGGCCAGTTCGCGGGAATCGTGAGCGTGTAATTCGTCGCCCAACCACACCCACGCCGCGCGGGGGGATTCCACACTGGCTGCACCGTGGCGCTGATGGCTGCCTGTGCCATTTCGATCTCGTGCGGATTGGGGCCGTTCGTGCCGATCATTCGCACAAAACGGAGAACCGCCGGCCCGTCATGCGACACCATGAAGTGGATGTGCTCGCCCGGCGCGGCGGAAAGCGGCCAGCAATAAATCCCCTGATAGAGTCCGGGTGGCGCCCAGGCGCCGGGGTTGATCGGCGTGACCGGATCGCTCCCCGTCCAGTCCGCCACGCCGGCGGCCACCGAAACGTGGTAATAGAAAACCGCGCCCGAGGCCTCCACGCCGTAGAGATGACCGTTGCCCGTCGAGACGACGTGTTGAAATCGCCCCCAACCGTTGCCGATATTGACGTTCGTTGGATAGGCCCAGTTCACCGTGCCGTCGCGCGCGAGGTCGCGGTTGTAATAAATCGTGCCGTCGTGACTGATGCCGTAAAGCGCGCCGTTGCGACCGGGGACAACGAGCTTGTAATTCCAGTTGGTGCCAATCAGCACGCCGGTGGCGGAAATCCAGTTAGTGTCCGTGTCACCGCCGTGCCGGAAATAGAAAAGGTCGCCCGCGCGCGAGATCGCATAAATCACTCCGTCGCCGTCCCCCAACAACCACTGCGGCTCGGCCCAGAGGTTGGTCAGGCTGACGAGGTTCAGCGTGCCCGGCCCCCACGAGTGAACTCCGCCGACTGAAGTGTCGAGGTAGTACTTCAGCGATCCGTTGATGAACGCCCCGTAAATGACGCCGTTGGTGTTGTAAACAAAATGCTCGATATCCCAGCCGCCGCCAGCCGGCGAAACCGCTTCCGCCACCCAGCCCGGCGCTGAAGTTTCTGGCCAATGGCGAAACAAAGTCAGCGAGCCATCCTCGCCCACGGCATAAATCTGGCCGTTCTCCGCGCCGACGTACCGCGTGTAGGGCGCGGATGCCTCGGCGACACCGATGCCCGCCGTGACCCACAGCCATCCGACGACAAGTTTGGGGAAAAGTTTTTTACTCATGGCTATCATGTTTGAATTGGAAACGGGCAATCGCGTGAAAAATCCGTTCATTCCAAGGGGCGTTTCACAGCGATACTACAGCAGGCTCCAAAATCGTCGAGTGCAATCTTCCCCGCCGCGAATCTTTCCCGCGCAACCGCCCGGCCGTCCTCGCTTACGCCAACGCCATTTGCTGAGTTTGGGCGGGCTTCTCCTTGAACTATGGCGTGATCCCGCAACGAGGGCATCAAGCGCAAAGATGTTGCCAGCCCGTGAACATTGCTCCGGCCTCCGACCCGCGCCCGCCGAACCCGCCGGCAATCCCGACGAAGTGACGGTGCAGGACATGAAGAAGGCGCTGGATAATCCCGCGTTGGGCATCAAGGTCATTGACGTGCGCGAGCCGGACGAATACGAGATCGCCCACGTGAACGGCGTCCCGTTGTTGCCGTTGAGCACGCTTCAGCAAAGATTCACGGAGCTCGATCCGAACCAGCAATACTATCTGCACTGCAAAGCCGGCGTGCGCTCGCTGAAGGCGCTGACCTTCCTGCGCCAACAGGGCTTCAAATACCTCAAGAGCGTCAAGGGCGGCATCGCCGCCTGGAGCGAGGAGATTGATTCCAAGGTGCCGAGATATTGAAGGCCTGGGCGAGGTTCAACGAGAGATTCTCCAGCGGTAGAACTCCCGATCGGGCGGCCCGTTGGTGATCCAGACTTCCCGCACCGTGTTGCTGCCGAAAACCGGCAGGCCGACGGGCTGAAAGTTCGTGAAGTTCTGCGAACCCTCAAGTTGGTAATTCCAACCGAAAGTGGTGTCGAGGCCAATAACCGGCGTCGCGGCGTCGAGACGGATGCTCGCTCGTTCATCGGGGAGTTCGGCGCGATAAGCCCAGGCGGTGTTGTGCCAGGAGTTGAACGTGGCGCCATCGAAGCCGCCGAGGTAGAGGACGCGGTTGGTTTCGCCCGGAAACGGCGAGAGGCACGCGGCGCGGCAGGAGCGCAGAAACGGGTCGGGAATCGGATCCGCCGGGTCCGCCACCCGGCCCCAGTCGTAAGTCGCGTCGAGGCGACGGATCAGGTAATAGGTGTTGTTGTATTCCACGGTGTTGGTTCCTGCCGGATGCTCCTTGATGTACAGGCCGAGAAAGTGAACCAGCTCGCCGGTCGCCGGGTCGGGCAACGCGGGCATGTCGTTGTAGGCGGTGATGATGTTGTCGGAGATGGGCGTGCCGTTGTCCCACTGGTCGCCGAGGAAGGTCTCGATGTTCAATTCCTCCGTGATGACGTGGCCGTTGCGCGGGTCGCCGCCGATGGGGTCGAGGCGAATGACTTTGCTGTGGCTGTTGAGGGTGACGAGGGCCACGTCGTAGTCGAAGCCCTTGGGATGCGGCACGGCGGTGAAGCCGCGCACGTCTTCGAAAGGTACAATCGGATGATCGGGGAACTCGACGATGAGATGCCAGACGGCATTGCTGCCATCCTCGCGCCAGAAAACGCCGCCGATGTCGTTGTTCGGGTTGCCGTCCGAGCCGACGCAGACGTAGGCGTAGCCGTTGCAATTGCCGCCGCTCAAGATGCGCTCCGAGCCGATCAACTCGGGCGTCGCGGAATTCCAGACGATCAAGCCCGAGTTCGTGTCGTAGCCGCCCCGCACGAGTTTGCTCTCGCCGAAGCCGCAGAACACATGGTGGATGCCCGTCTCGCGATCCTGGTGGTCGAAAAGGAAACGGGCGGTGGCGTGACTGGTTTCCGCACTCCCCGGCGAGGTGAGTGTCCAGTCACCGGTGACGTCGTTGCGGACGAACACGAAGGCGTTGCTGCCGGCGACGTTCCCGCTCCCTTCCGACACTCCCGCGAGCAGCAGGTTCACGTGTGGATTCAGCGGTTCGCCGTCCTTGTCGGTGGTGAGCGTGAGGGAGCGGAGACATTCGACGCGGACGAAATTGGTGCCGAACGCCTTCTCCTGCCGCCACGGCGACGCGGCGGAATCCTTCACCAGCACTTGCGCGCCGGGATGGGGCTGCGCTTCGTTCCAGTAACTCAGTCCGGCGTAGAGTTTGTCCTTGTGCGGCACGAGCGACATGAATTCGGTGCCGCCCAGGAAGTTACCGTTGGTGTCGGTGCCGCCGGCGGTGTAATCGCGCGCCATCTGCAAGCGCGTCCACGAGGGAGAAGAGCCGGGCGCCAGCGGGTTTGAGTGGAGCAGGATCGGCGAGAAGTGCGTGCGCGCTTTCGATTGCAGCGCGTAGCCCGCGAAGGTTAGCTCACCGTAAGTGCCCGTCAGCACATGCACGACTCGATTGGTTTCGTAACGGAGGGTCGGCTGATTTGTGCCGTAGCGGAAAACGAGCGTGTTGCTGGCCGCCACAAAATCGAGCCGGCAATAATACGTGTCGGCAATCGGCCCGGGAAAACTGCGACTGGTGCTATTGCCGTTCTGAAGTTCGATGATGGAGTTCGTCCGATCGGTCCAGTTCATGCCCACCCGGATGATGTTGTTGGTGTCGAGTCCGTCGCCCAGGATGATGTAACCGTTGCGCTCATACCCGGCCACCACCTCGCTTTCCATGCTCCAGGTGAGAGTCCAGTCGTTGCTCAACGACAGCGGCGTGCGCGGCTGGTAGCGCAAGGTGCCGGGGCCGGAATTGGTTTTCTCCACCACGTAGCCGAGCGACGAAGCGCCGAACGTCAAGGCGTCCGTGGAGGGCTTGGGCGCCCCTAAATCCGAATCCCAAAGTGGCAGGATCATTCCCCGCTCCCAATCGGCGTGGGCCGCGGCCAGTTCGGCGACTTTGGCCGGGAACGCCGCCGCGAGGTTCGTGCTCTCGCTGATGTCGGTGGGGAGATGGTAAAGCTCACTCACGCCGTTGGTGTCGCGAAAGAATTTCCAGTCGCCCAGGCGCGCGGCGCTCAATTCGCCGGTCGGCAGCCGCGAGCGCCAGAAGAGGCAGCGCTGAATCGGATTGGTCGTTGCGCCCGTGAGCCGCGGCAACAGGTTGATGCCATCCAGCACCGTGCCCGGGGAAACATTGGTGTCCGCCGCCGCCAGAAACGTGGGCAGCAAATCCAGCGAGATGACCGGGTCGTCAAGGACTTGCGCCGGAATCTTCCCCGGCCAGTGGATCACGAAAGGCACGCGGATGCCGCCCTCGTAGAGCGTGGTTTTCCGACCGCGCAACGGGCCGTTGTCCGACCAGTTGGGTGACTGCAACTCGTCCGGCAGGTCTTCGCCGCCGCCGTTCTCGGGGCCGCCGTTGTCGCTGAGGAAGACGACGAGAGTGTTGGTGTGAATGCCGGAGTTGGTGAGTTGATTCATCACCGTACCCACCGCGCGATCGAGGGCCAGGGTCATGGCCGCGTTGGTCCGGCGATGCGGATCGTTGGTGATGCCCGCGACGATCGCATTGGTCAGGTCTTCAATCTTCGCTTGCATCGGCTTGTGAACGCTGTTGAAGGCGAGATACATGAAGAACGGGCTGCCGGCGCCGCCGGTATTGGTCGCCGCGTGCAACGCGATGTAATTCGTGGCCGCCGTCGCCAGCAGATCGGTGAGGTATTGCCCGGAATTCTCGGAGAGGTAATTGCCGTTGCGCTGAAGCCGGCTCGGGTCGGTCGGCCCGTTGGTGAATTGGAAGTAGGTGCGCGCGCCCGTCAGAAACCCGAAGAACTCGTCGAACCCGCGCGCGTTCGGATGGAATTCGGGGCGCTCGCCCATGTGCCACTTGCCGAGGGCGTGGGTGTGGTAGCCGATGGCCTTGAGGCGATTGGCCATGGTGACCTCGTTGGTGGCCAGACCCGCAGTGGCGTTGGTCATGGTGTTATTCTCGAAGCCAAAGCGCTGCTGGTAGCGCCCCGTCAGCAACCCCGCGCGCGACGGACAGCAGTAGGGCTGCGTGACGTAGCCGCTGGTGAACCGCACGCCGTTGGTCGCGAGCCGATCCAGGTTCGGCGTCAGCGCGGCGTAATCGCCATTGATGCCGCCGCCCTGGAAGCCGAAGTCCACATAGCCCGCGTCATCGGCGAGGATGACGAGGATGTTGGGTTTGTTGGTCGCGGCGAGGGCGCTCGTGGCGAGGAGCCAAAGGACGATGAGGGAGAAGGTGCTTTTCATATCGTTTGGGTGTTGCCGTTGCGTGCTGTGCCGGGGCGGTTCATGCGATCAAGCGGCAGTCTGTTGTGCCGGCGTGTTCACTAATCGTCGAATCGTCATAGGCGACACCAAGCAGACGCACGCCCACGCAGCGTGTTACAACCCATTTTCACGTCCGAAAATTCCGGTGGATGATTGCGCCAGGAGGATGTCCACAATCTCGGGGTTAATGTGGACGTTCACCAGGCATTTCGCATCCAGCACGTGCTGGATTCCTTCGGTGGCCTTCGCATCGTCGGTTTCCTGGAACGCTCGGTCGAGCGCCCCGCGGTCCGCCGCGCTGAACGGTACGCCAAGTTGTTCTGTCGCTTCGAGCAGTCGGCGGGCGTGAGCGACCAGAGGTTGCGCGGCGACACCTTGTGCCAAATCGGAAGAGGCGGGGGCGCGTTGCGGCATCTGGCAACCGCAGAAAAAAACGGCTGCGCCAAGTAGCGCGAGCAGTGCCAGCGTCGGAAGGTACGAGGGCTTCTTTATTTCGGTTCCTCGATTCACGGTTTTCACGCGATCAAATCATAGTGTCCGCAAAAAGCCGATCAGAGAAACTCGCCGGTGTCGCGCATGATTCTCAGCATCCGCCGTGGGCGCCAGGAAACGGTCTGGTCGTTGGCTTCTCCGAACCATTCCAGTTTAACCAATAAATCTTGGAGCGATTGAGTCATGTGCGTGCTGTCGCCTGAAGCCGGGCGCATCCGGCGCCAGCCACCGCGAGCGAAGCGAACTCATGGCAGGTCGGCGGCAGGCGGCAGGCGTCGTTGCGTGTTCAATCTTGTCGTCTCGCTGTTCTGGACTGCCGAGCGAGGCGCGTCCGCATCAACGCGACAAAACAAATTCCTAATCCCACTAACACACCTAAAGCCACCAGCACCGGCAATCCCTCACCACCCTCAACCCCCACCACCGCGATGGGCATCACCGAGATCAGCAGCACAACGAGGCCGAGCACAAAAATCGGCGCGCCCGCGAGACGCACCGGCAATCCGCAGTCCGGACACAAGAGTTCGTAAAGCAGTCCATGTTGCCCCTGCTTCTTGCACTCGCCGTGTCGAACTGCCTTGCCACAGCGTGGACAGAAATAACTTTTCATACGCATCCAGACGCTAAATCAATGACCGAAGGACAAGCACGATGATCGGAGCCTCGCGCGCTTCCAAGGATAAATTGAGTTTAATGTGACCGACGAACTCCGGAGGCACAATCTCACAGGGTCCGGAGGAACGCGATCAGAGTCTTGCGTTCGTCCTCCGACAAATCCAACCCGAACTCGTGGCCCTTCACTGCGCGGGACTTCGTGCCGGGCGGACCTTTCCAGCCGGTGGGGACGTAAGTGTCGTTGGTGCGCGCGGGGTCGAACCAGTCTTCCAGTGTGGCGCAGGAGCCGTTGTGCTCGAAGGGGCCGCGATACCACACGCCCAGCAGCGACGGCACTTTGTAAAAGCCGGTGCCGCGGCGCGTCGTGATTGTGAGCGTGGAATCGGAACCGATCTGTCTCGGCGTGCCGGAAGCGTTTCGCATGATGTCTTCCTTGGCGGGATGATCGTTCGGAACGTCGAAGCCCGGCGCGGCGATGAGTTTGTTGTTGGTGTAGCCGTGTTTTGGATCGTGACACTTGGCGCAGCCTTCTTCTTTGAAGATTGCCTCCCCTCGTTGAACAAGCGCCTTTTGCGCGGCGGTCTTCGGCAGGTTCGGGTTCGGCGGCGGCTTGAGCGAATAGACGAAAAGCGCCAGGGCGTAGAGTTGTTCGTCGCTGTAACGCGAGAGTTGAGCCTGCGGATCGGTAGGGTCGTCCGGCAGTTTGTTACCAGGAAAGAACACGGTGGCGGGAATGAAATCGCCAAAACGGGCCAGGTCATCGCCTCCCTGATTCAATGCCGCGTAACGCATCATGTCCCCGATCCCGCGATGGTTCTGAAGCCCGCTCCGGTCCAGGTAGCGCCGCCCTCGGACGCCAATCAAGTCAGGAACTTGAACGGGCTGGTCGGGCCGCGTGCGATGGCGCGACAGAACGCCGGGTGGGATGGAGTCGTGCGGCGCGGCGAGTTGCTCGGAGGTCACTTGGGCCAGTTGCGCCTGAGGGTCTGGTTTCAGCCAGGGAGTGTGAAACAATTGGTGCTCCAGCAACCGGTCGGTCTCGATGGCGGAGGGATCGTTCCGATAGTCGTCGGCGAAAACACGGTCGAACGGAAAGTTGCCTTGAGCGCCTTTCACGACTGAGCCGTCCGGCATGACGCGCGTGTGGCACATGGCGCACGAAAGAAGGCCAATCTCGACCTGGCCCTTCTCCCGGATGATGTAGCGGTAGAACGGCACCACACCTTCGCGCGTGATGGGAGTGCCGGTCCGCTCATACCACTTGGGATCGCGGAACAGCAACGTCGTGTTGGTGGATGTGCTGATACACCCCTGGCTCGTGACGAGGGCTGATAAATCGAAAACCAGTTCGCCGGCTTTGATCCAATCGGCTTCGGTCTTCAGCGGCGGGCGACACCCTTTGTCGTCCCATAGCACCACTGGCTCCTGCCGCCGCAGTTGGTCGAGGTAGCCGGGCGGCTCGTGTTTCGGGTGATAGACCGGGTAGCTCCGGTAAATGGGGCGAACGGGAATGCGGTAGTAATAGTCTGCGGAAACATGCTTGGGCGAGTAGGCCGGCTCGGCGAGCGGGAGCTCCAAGTTCGCCATCACCGCGTCGTCCCAAGTCTTGGGGATGACGGGTGTGAAGGCAGTTGTGGGCGGAGAAGTTTCGCAGCCACCAATCGATGCGACAAGGAATGAAAGCGCGACGAGCGCCAGCGAGGGAAGGTACGTCAGGTTCTTCATGGTGAGTTCTCCGATTCACTGTGGGGTTCCGTCGTTGCGCGCTTTCTCCGCCGCCGCGATTTCCTCGAATGACGGCGCGCGCCAGAGGTGGATGGCGCTCCTGCCTCCAGATTCACTTCCCACCGCGAGTCTCCGGCCATCCGGCGAAAAGCAAAGGCGCCAGACCATTTGTCCAACCGGCAGCGTGGCCATTTCCTGCTGCGTGGCCACGTGCCAAAGCTTCACCCGGCGGTCATGGGCGCCGGTCGCAAGCGTCTTGCCGTCCGGCGAGAACGCGAGGCTGCTGGCGCCTTGCACATGCCCTTTGAGGACGCCGTGGAGTTTTCCCGAGGGCACTTCCCAAAGCCGGACTTCGTTATCCAGGCTCGCCGAGGCCAGCAGTTTACCGTCGGGGGAAAAGGCAATCGTCCAGATTGCGTTCCGATGGCCGTCAAGCTCGGCAGCTTTTTCGCCGGTGGCGGCGTCCCAAAGCCGTGGGGTCGAACTGCCGGAAGTCGCCAGCCATCTCCCATCGGGGGAGAAGGCAACACAACTGACACTTTGCGATCCGGTCGGGACGGAGACGAGTCTGCGCTGGTCCGACAAGCGCCAGATTGTGGCCGTGTGGTCAGCGCCGCCGGTGGCGAGTCGTTGGCTGTCGGGGGAAAACGCGAACGCGGTTACGTCTCCGGTGTGGGCTGGCCACGCGGCGGTGCGGGTCCGGGTCGTCAGATCCCACAACTCGACCGTGCCGTTGGTGCGGCCGATGGCCAGTTGCCGCTGGTTCGGCGCGAGCGCAAGGAGGTGCGGCGTGACCGGATTCACCAGGGGATCGGGCCGCAGCGGAAGATCGTCGGTCTTCCCCTGGTCCGGGTTCCAGACCCTGGCGAAGTCGTTCCCGGCGAAGTCGCCCCCGGCGACGATCAATGTTTGGCCGTCCGCGGAAAAGCCCACCGGCAAATAAGCGCCCTCGAGCGTGGTTTCCGGACGTCGCGTGCTCGCGTTCCAAAGTCTTACCACGCGGTCGCTGCCTCCTGACGCCAGCAGCGCGCCATCGGGCGAATAGGCCAGCGACCAGACCTCGCCGAGGTGCCCACGCAGACGCACGATGGGCTTTCGCGTGGTGGCGTCCCAAACGACGATAGTGCGGTCGGAACTGGCAGTCGCAAAAGTCTTCCCGTCGCGGGCGACGGCGATGGCCGTGATCCATGCGGTGTGCTCCCGCGCAGTTTGGATGTGCTGGACCATGGCCACGTCCCAGACGGACAGGTTGCCGTCCCAGCCGCCGATGAAGAGGAACTTCCCGTCCGTGGAGAACGCAGCCGACCCGGCTTCCACAGCGGGTTCCTTGAAACCCGGCGCTTCCACCAGCGCGGGCAATTGCCACACCTTGAACTCTCCGCCAAACATGTGGGGAGTGACCAGGAACCTGCCATCCGGCGAAACCGCCATGAGGTTGCGACTGTGCCACGCCAATCCAATCTGGCTGAAGCAGGTTCCCAAGATTTGAAGGGACTTGGCATCCCGAAGTTGGAAGTGATTTCCGTCGCGAGTGACGAGCCACCGGCCATCGGCGGAATAGACCGCCGGAAACGCGGCTGGCTGCACGACGCGTTCGGTCCATGAGCCCGGCTCCACCAGCGTCACGGTCTTATCACGGCCCAGGGCAGCGGTGCCCGTTGACGGAGAGAAGGACACGGTGGATGCGCTGGGGAAATTGGTCACAACCCTCCAGGACACGGTGTCTCGCACCACTGCGGCGCTCGACCCGCCGGATACGAGGTGGCGTCCGTCCGGCGAGAAGGCGATGCCGTAAGCCCCGCCGTCGGGAAACGTCCTCACCGCGTCGCTCTGACACAGGCTCCAGAGATGACGCCACTCGAATCCGCGCAGGTCTTCCTCGCCGGGTTTGGGCCGCTGGCGGTCGAGCAATTCCACCGCGCGACCAAGATTGTTTTCCCCGAGCGCCTGGAGTGCCACGTTGATGTCCGAGGCATAGAGGTTTCGGCGTGTGGTGTTTTGCGCGCTCACCGCGAGGAGAGCTTTCTCGCTGGCGTCGGCCTCGGCGCGCATGGCGCGGTCACGGTCGCTTCGCGCTTGCGCGGCTTGTTTCCGCTCCGCTAGTTCCGCCTTCGTCGCACGCACGGCCTGCCATGAGGCCGCGAGCAACCCGAGGAAGAGTGTGAAGACCACCGCCGCCGCAGCCGCGAAGGCCAGTTTGTTTCGGCGAACAAGTTTTTGGAAACGATACGCCGTGCTCGGCGGGCGAGCGACGACCGGCTCATTGCTGAGATGGCGCTTCAGGTCCGCCGCCAGCCCATTCGCCGTTTCGTAACGTCGCGTGCGATCCTTCTCCAGGCATTTCATCACGATCCAGTCGAGGTCGCCCTTGAACCCTTTGCTCAACGCGGACTCCTCCGTGCCCCGGTTCTTCGCCACCACCGTCCGCTCTTCGTTTTGCATCGTGCTCAAGCGCGTCGAGGGACGCATCGGCTCGACTTCAGCGATGATCCGTTGCATCTCGCCGTAGCTCTTGCTCAACAATTCCGCAGCCGGGAACGGTGTGGTGCCCGTCAGCAATTCGTAGAGCAGCACACCGAGCGCATACACGTCCGTGCGCGTATCAATGTCCAGCCCGCTCATCTCCGCCTGCTCCGGACTCATGTAAGCCGGCGTGCCAATCATCGTGGCGTAATTGGTGAACAACGTCTTCTCCGTGAGCCGCTGGCCGGTGGCTTTGGCGATGCCGAAGTCAATCACCTTGGGTACCGGCACGCCGTCGTGCAGCGTCACCATGACGTTCGACGGCTTGATGTCGCGATGAATGACGCCCTTCTGATGCGCATGCTGAATCGCGTGGCAAACCTGGATGAACAAACCGAGCCTGGCCTCCGTGTCGAGATGGTTCTTGTCGCAGTAAACCGTGATCGGCACGCCCCGGACCAGTTCCATCACGAAGTAAGGCCGGCCAGTCTCCGTCGCGCCGGCATCGAGCACGCGGGCGATGTTCGGATGGTCCATCATCGCCAGCGCCTGCCGCTCGGCCTCGAACCGCGCGACCACGGAGCGCGTGTCCATGCCGAGTTTGATGATCTTGAAGGCGACCTGGCGCCGCACCGGCTCTTCCTGCTCTGCCATGTACACGACGCCCATGCCGCCTTCGCCGATTTTCTGGAGCAGCTTGTAGCGGTCAATCTTGTCGCCGGGTTTTTCGGTGACCGGCGCGAGGCAAGTGGTGCCAAGCTGAATCGTCCCGGCCGGTGTCCCGGCTCTACCCGGCTCGGGCCGTAGGAACCCTTCTGCTTTCTCCTCCACACGCAACAGTTGTTGCAGCCGCTCGAGCATGGCCGCGTCCCCGCCGCACGCGCGCTGGAGGAACGCCATGCGTTCCCCGGCTGAAGGCAGATCGAGCGCCTGTTCGAAGATTTCCTTTTCGCAGTTCGCAGGCATGTTTGTAGGCATAGACGGTTGCTTTATCTATCAATGCGCCGTCTGATCCGCATTTGGGCCAACTTCTCGTCCATGCAGCCGGGGCTGTGAAGACACGGCCTTTCAGTGTTGAAGCCGAGCCGGGCAGGGCGACCCGGTTCACGGAATTACGACCCCGGCTGAAAAAGCTACTGGCTTCTGGCCAGTTCCACGTGCAACCACGCTCGCGCATAGGCCCACGTCCGCTTGGCCGTGCGTTCAGCCAGGCCGAGCACTTTCGCAGCTTCCACGTTCGACAGCCCGGCGAAGAAGCGCAGCTTGATCAACTCGGCGCCGGTCGGGTCCACGGTCGCCAATTTGTCCAGCGTTTCGTTCACCGCCAGCAGCGTATCCCCATCCGTGGTCGCAGCGAGATCGAGTGTCTCGAGGTCCACCCGCTGCCATTCGGCCCCGCGTTTGAGCCGGCCCTTGCGCCGTGCGTTCTCGATGAGGATGCGCCGCATCGCCTCCGCTGCCGCCGCGAAGAAATGCCCGCATCCGTCAAACGCTGGATTGGCCTCTCCGGTCAGCCGCAACCACGCTTCATGTACGAGCGCGGTCGGTTGCAGCGTCTGGCCGGGCGCTTCATTCGCCATCCTGTGCGCGGCCAGCCGGCGCAGTTCCTCGTAAACCAATGGGAGCAATTCCTCGGCGGCTTTCGGGTCGCCGTGCTGAATTCGGTCGAGGATGTGGGTTACGTCGTTCATGACACAAGAAATACCCCGCGCTGGAAGGCCACAGAAGCCAGAAATCCAGTGCTGCGGCCCAGTGTCACGAGGACTTCAAAAGACAATCAGTGAGTGTGTCGCGGATCTCAATTGGTGAGACGCCGACCCATGTGCCCGGTACGGTCGCGATATCCTTCGCTGGAGTCAATAACGTCTGGTGGCCGTCCGCAGTGACTCGCCGTCCGCCACCGCGAGGTATTTGGTGCGGGCTTAACTTCACCGCGAGATTTTCCAACGATAGAAATCACGTTCGGGCGGCGCGTTGGTGTGCCAGACTTCGCGCACGAGGTTGCTGCCCCAAAGCGGCGCACCGACGGACTGGAAGTTCGCGAGATTCGTCGCCGCCTCGAGTTGATAGTTCCAGGCATGGACGGTATCAATCCCGACGACTGGCTTCGTTCCGTCGAGCCGTATGCGCGCCGCCTCGTCTGGAAGCTCGGCGCGGTAGAGCCAGGCGGTGTTGTGCCGGTACGGACCAGGCGGATAATTCGTGGACGCGTCGTAGCCGCCCAGATAGACCACGCGCCCCGCTTCCTCCGGGAACGGCGAGGCCCGCTCGGCGCGGCAGGAGCGCAGGAACGGTCCGAAAGGAGCGTTGGTCGGATCTATCCTGGTTGGATCAATCGCTTGTCCCAATTCGTACGTGGCATCGAGGTGACGGATGAGATACCAGGCGCTGTTGGCCTCTTGGGAGTTGTTGGCTCCGTCGGGATGATTCACGTCCATTCCCATGATACGCACCGGTTCTCCCGTGACCGGGTCGAGGAGTTCGGGCATGTCGTTGTACGCGACGTTGGCTTCGAAGTCGATGGGCACGCCGTCGCGCCACTTGTCGCCGAGGAATTGCCGGAAGTTCAGTTCTTCCGTGATCCGGTGGCCGTTGCGCGGATCGCCGCCAATCGGATCAATGCGCGAGATGATCCCGAGTCCGCTGAGTCCGACCAAGCCAACCTCATAGCCAAAGCTTTTGGGATGAGGCAACGCGGTGAAGCCGCGCACGTCCTGATAGCTCCGGTCGTTGTTCTTCGGCCATTCATAGACGAAATGCCATTTTGGGTTGAGGCCGTCTTCGCGCCAGAAAAGCCCGCCGTCGTTGTTGTTGGGATTTCCATCCGAAGCGACGGCGACGTAAAGAAACCCGTTCAACTCGCCACCACTCACCACGCGGTCCGAGTTGGTCAATTCATTCGTCGCGGCCCATTCGATCAGGCCGGTCCCCGCGTTGTAGTCGCCGCGGACGATTTCGGCCACCGAACCGAAGGCGCAGAAAATGTTGTGAACGTGCGTGACGCGGTCCACGTGACCGAACAGAAACCGGGCGGCGGCGAGATTCTCGCCCCTGGGGCCGGGCACGTTGTCCACGCTACCGACCGAGGTTGGGGTCCAGTCGCCGGTGGTGTCGTTGCGGATCCAAACATTGACCGTGATCGGATAGGCATTGGACAGCGTTGTGGTGCCAGCCAGGAGCAGATTCACGTGCGGATTCAGCGGAATGCCATCCTTGTCGGTGGTGAAGGTGAACGAGCGCAGGCACTCGGTGCGAAGGTAATTCGTCCCAAACGCCTTGTCCTGACGCCACGGCGAACTGGCCGAGTCCTTCACCAACACCTGCGGGCCGGGAAACGGATCGGTCACGTTCGTTGCGCCGGCGAAATAGGCGTCGTTCCAATAGCCCACGCCGGCGTAGAGTTTTTCCTTGTGAACAACGAGCGACATCAACTCGGTGCCGCCCATGAAATTGCCGTTGATGTCGTTGGTGCCGGGGGTGTAATCGCTCTTCATTTTCAGGCGTGTCCAGGACGGCGAACTGCCGGGCGCCTCCGGGCTGGTGTAAAGATTGATGGGCGAGAACCGCGTGCGGGCGTTCGTCACACCGTAACCGGCGAAACGGAGGTCGCCGTAGTTGCCGGTCAGAACGTGGGTCACCGCGAAGGGCGAGTAGGCAACAATTGTCGTGTTGGTCCCGTAGCGCAACGTGAGCATCCGGTTGGCCGCCTTGAATGAGAGTTGGAAGTTAACCGTCGGCGCGAGCGGGCCGGGGATGGTCCGGTTGGTGCCGGCGAGCGTCTGCGGCTCGAAGATGGACAGCGTCGGGCCGCCCAGGTCCAAGCCGGCGCTGATGAGATTGGCCGCACTCTGACCGTCGCCCAACACGATGAAGCCGTTGCCTGACGGGTTCGTGCTTTGCATGCTCCACGTCAGGGTCCAGTCGTTGCTCAACGACAGCGACTCGCGCAGTTCGTAGGTCATGTAGCCGAAACCCGCGGTGTTCTTGTCCAGAACGTATCCGAGCGACGAAGCGTCAATCTCCAGGCCCGGCGACGCGGTCGGCTCGACTCGGCCCGAAAGCGATGTAATCACGCCCCGTTCCCAATCCGCGTGCGCCGCCAGCAGTTCCGCGACTTTTCCGGGATTGCCGGCCGCGAGATCGTTGGTTTCACCGATATCGCTGGCGAGATCGTAAAGCTCAACCACGCCGTTGGTGCCGCGGTAAAGCTTCCAATCGGCCTGGCGGACGGCGCTTTGATTTCCGTTCGTTCCGCTGAGATAGCCGGTGCTTTGCCAGAAGAGACAGCGCTGAATGGGATTGGTCGTCGCTCCGGTCAACCGCGGCAGCAGATTGACACCGTCGGTGCCGAACTCCGGATAGACATTGGTCGTGGCCGCCGCGATGAACGTGGGCAGCAAATCCAGCGTGATCACCGGATCAGCAATGACCCGTCCGCCGGGGTTGGTTGGGATGGTTCCCGGCCAGCTCATCAGAAACGGCGCGCGGATGCCGCCTTCGTAGAGCGTGTCCTTCGTGCCCCGCAACGGCCCGTTGTAAGACCAGTTCGCGGAGCCGAGCGGCCCCGACTCCGGGCCGCCGTTGTCGTTCACGAAGACGACCAGCGTGTTGGTGAGCGATGGGTGGTTCGTGAGTTGGTTCAACACCATGCCGACCGCCCGATCCAGGGCCAGCGTCATGGCGGCGTTTGTCTGGCGGTTCGTGTCGGTAATGAGTTGGACGTACGCGTTGGTGAGATCGCCGGCAAACGCTTCGTTCGGCCGATGAACGGCGTTGGGCGCGAAATACATGAAGAACGGATTGGTGGAAAAATTGGCCGCGTGCGAGGCGAGGTAGTTCGACGCTTCGCGGCCAAAAAAATCGGTGAGATACGGTTGCCCGTTGGTTTCGTTGATGTAAACGCCGTTCCTTTGGAGCCGGATCAGTTGCTCCGCGCCCATGTAATTCGTCCATACCCCGTAGTTCCGTGCGCCGCCCAGGAATCCGAAGAATTCATCGAACCCACGCAAGTTCGGATGAAAGAAATTGGTATTGTCGCCCAGGTGCCACTTGCCGACCGCGTAGGTGCGGTAGCCCAAGTCGCGGAGGCGGTCCGCCAGCGTCAGTTGGAAAGCGGGCAGGCCGGCGTCAGTGTTGGCGACCTCCCTGAAGTTGTCGTGAATTCCCAAACGCTGCTGGTAACGCCCGGTGAGCAGCCCCGAGCGCGACGGACAACAAATCGGCGCGCTCACGTAGCCGTTGCTGAACCGCACGCCATTGGTCGCGAGGCGGTCCAGATTCGGCGTGAGCGCGGCGTAATCGCCATTGGTGCCGCCGCCTTGAAAGCCGAAGTCCGCGTAGCCCGCGTCATCGGAGAGGATGACGAGGATGTTGGGTTTTGTGGCGGCGAGCGCGCTGGCGGCGGTTAGGCAGAAGGCGAGCAGCCGGAGCAGGCGTTTCATATCATGCGCTAGTTGGTGATACTGGGGAGACGCAAGATCCCCATTCGTGTTACAACCAATTCTCATTCCCGGGTCCTCGTCCAAGCGCTTTCGAGAACGAGGACGTGGGTGACGAGAACAGCGGAAAAATCGTGGCCCGATGGTGGATTTCCGGTAACACTCGACTGCGACGCGCGTCTCCCCGCATGGAACATGAAGTGTCTCCAAACACAGCCCTGGCCGTGCCGGCTGAGTGGGGCGAATTGCTGCTGCGCGTCCGCGCCGGGGACGAGGACGCCGCCCGCGCGACCGTCGAACGGCTTCATGGGCACGTGCGCAAAATCGTGTTCGCCCATCTGCCGCGACGCGATGATCCGGAGGACCTGATGCAGGAAGCCTTTCTCAAAGTCTTCGACCGCCTCGACCAGTATCGCGGCGAAGTCGCCTTCGAAAACTGGGTCGCGCGGATCACGGTACATACGTGCATTGACCGGCTTCGCCGGCAGCGCGCCCGGCCGGAGTGGCGCTGGGCCGACCTCAGCGAGGAACAGCAGGCGGTGATCGAATCCGCGGCGGCGGAATCCGAAGCCGGTCCCGCCGCGCCCGACTGCGCGCGAGAACTGATCGACAAATTGCTGGCCGGCTTGAAGCCCGAGGAACAAATGGTCATCCGCTGGTTGGACCTGGAGCAAAAAACTATCGCCGAGGTCTGCACCTCGACCGGCTGGAACAGCGGGCTGGTGCGGATTCGCGTATTTCGCGCGCGCCGAAAATTGCGCACGCTTTATCGGGAACTTGAAAAATCAAAACCATGAAAGACCCTGACCGTCGCCTGGCAAGACTGCTCTCGCTCGCACGGCGCTCGACACCGCCCAGCGAACCGGCCGCGCCCGAGGACGTCCGCTTCTTCGTGCAACGCACCGTGTCGGCATGGAAAAGCCAGCGGAACGCCAGCGCCACGCTCGATCCCTGGCGTCTCTGGGAACGGGCCGGGAACTGGTCGCTCGCTGCGGCCACGGCGCTGGTGATCCTCGTTTTCCTCCAACCTGAGCGTCCACCACAGTCCAACCCGTTTGACGCCTTTGGCCCGGTGGAGGTCGAGGAATTCAACCTGTTTTAACGCATGAACCGACTGCGGCTCATTCGGATCATCACCTGTTTCGTCCTGACTTTCGCTTTCGGAGGCGTCGCCGGATGGAAATTGAAGCCGTACAAGTCGTCGGCGAACGTGGGCGTGGCGCGGATCGAAGTCTCGCCGGAGCGCGCGTTGGACACCCTTGGCGCGCGGCTCAAGTTCACCCCAGAACAAAGGGCCCAGCTCTTGCCGCTGTTCGTGGAATGGTCCCGCGGGGCCGAGCGGGCCGGGCGCAATCAGCGCCGCCGCCTCGAATTGTTTGAACAGAACGTGCCCCAGATTCGCGAGACGCTCACCGAGGCCCAGCGGGAAGAATTCGACCGGCTCGTGCTCGAGGCGCGCCAGCGATTCAACGCGCGCCTGAAGCGCAGCACGGGTCAGGTGTCCGAATAGAAGCGCGCGGGCCGGACGAACGCGAGATGCCGAAGGTGGACGGCGTGCCGTTGCTGGCGTTGAGCCAGATCAACGAGCGCTTCCCCGAACTCGATCCGAACCAGCAATACTATCTGCACTGCAAAGCCGGCGTGCGTTCGTTGAAGGCGCTGAACTTCCTGCGGCAACAGGGCTTCAAATATCTCAAGAGCGTCAAAGGCGGCATCACCGCTTGGAGCGAGGAGATTGATTCCAAAGTGCCGACGTACTGAAGCCACGTTGCTTCATGATGTTTGCCGCGGAACAACCGGGCCGACGCTCAACCCCGTGGCCTGACGTTCCACAACAGCGCGAGCAGCACGAGCGCGAGCAGGGCGCAGATCAGCACCGCCAGCAAACCGGCGTCCCAGCCGTAATGCTGCGCAATCCAGCCGAGTCCCTTCCCCTGGATCACGCGGCCCACGTAGCCGAAGAAGCCGACGAATCCGGCCGCCGTGCCCACGGCTTTCTTCGAGGTGAGATCGAGTGACATCACGCCCGAGAACATCACCGGCACATACACGAAAAACCCGATCACGCCGAACAACACCATGTCCAGCCACAACATGTCCTTCGGAGTCACGCGAATGGCGGCAAAGGCCAGCAGCAGCGGAATGATGGCGATCACGCTCACCCGCGCGCGGCGGCCCCCGAGTTTGTCGGAGAGCCAGCCCATCGTGAGCATCCCCGCCGCGCCGGAAAATTCGATCATCGTCGTGCTGAAGCCCGCCTCCTTGAGCGAAGCGCCTTTGACTTCCTTGAGGTAGGTCGGACCCCAATCCACCATGCTGTAGCGGGCGATATAGACGAACACGTTGGCGAGGGAGAGCGCCCAGAGCATTTTGTTCGGCAGGATGTATTTCAGGAACATCTCCTTGAAGCCCAGTTCGCGCTCGTGCGTCTCCCGCTCCTCGGGCGGCCAGTCGTTCTTGTGTTCCTCGATGGCGGGGAGGCCCAGCGATTGCGGCGTGTCGCGCATCCGCCAAAACAAATAGCCGGCGCCCACCGTGGCGAGGATGCCCGGCACGTAAAACGCCGAAGGCCAGCCCCAATGGCTCGCGCACCAGGCCGCCAAGTAGCCCGCGATACCGCCCCCGATGTTGTGCGAAATGTTCCAGACGCCGAAGATCGTCCCGCGTTCCCGCACGCTGTACCAGTGCGACAGCCCGCGCGTGCAGGGTCCGTAGCCCATGCCCTGCACGAAGCCGTTGAGCGTCCACAACAAAACGTGTCCCCAATAGCTCGTCGTCGCGCCGAAGATAAAGTTGAGCGCCGCGGTCAGCAACAGGCCGACGGCGACGTATTTCCGCGCATCGCTCCGGTCGGAGAAGTAGCCCATTACGAATTTGCCCAGGCCGTAGGCGATGGCCGTGCCGGCGAGGATGTCGCCGATCATGGATTTGTCGTAGTGCAGCGCGGCGCCGATTTCCCTGGAGACGGGCGCGAAGTTGTTGCGAACGACGTAGAACGTGGCGTAAGCGACGAAGGCCGCCTCGAAAATCCGCCAGCGGTAAAGCGGATAAAGCCGTTCCACCTCGGCCTGCGGCAGCCGGGGCGCGGGCGGGGCGGGCCTAAACCACTGAAGGAGTTTGATCATCCCGACGCTGGTCTGGCGGCGATGATGGCGCGGCTGAGTCAGGCAGGCAACACACGGATTCCGCGCAGCGCTGAAGTTCCTGCGCGCGCTCCGCGCCAGACCACCCGAGCAGTTCGCCCATCCAATCGGCCACACGGGCAGCCTTTTGTGCCGCGTCGCGATGGTAGTAGTGCCAATTTGTGCGCCGCACCATCACGTCGTCCAGATGGATCGCCCACTCGTTGGCGACGTAGTGCTCGACGGCGCGCCGGCTGAATTCCGGCGGCAGAATGCCGCTCACGCTGGCCGTTTCCGCCACCGGCAGGAGCGGCTCACGATCCGTCCGACACGGCTTCACCAACCCGTTCAAGTCATGCGCCCGGCGCAACCACGCGACGATCTGATCCAGAGTTTGCTCGGCCATGAGCCGGTAGGTGGTGAGTTTGCCGCCCGCCACATCCCACCATCCCGGCTCGGGCGAGCGAATCTGGTGCGAACGCGAGATGTCCGACGGGTTGCCCTGCAGGTCGGCGATCAAGGGACGCAAACCCGCCCACGTGCCGATGACGTCGGCCTCCGCGAGACGCGCAGCGGGGAAGAACTGGTTGGCAATCTGCAGAACGTAACGGATGTCTTTGACGTCCGCCGTGACATGATCAAGCGACCCGTTGTAATCGGTGTCCGTGGTGCCGAGAATCGTCCGTTCCCCCCACGGGATGGCGAAGAGAATGCGTTTGCCCTCCGTCATCACCACCGAGTCCGGCACGGGAATCCGGGCCCGCTCGACCACGAGGTGGATGCCCTTCGTGAGGCGGAGTTTGATCTGGCTGTGAGGGAGACCTTCGGCCCAAGGCCCGGTGGCGTTGACAATGGTGCGGGCGCGAATGCTGAAAACCTCCTGGTCAAGCTGGTCTTCGATTTCACACTCCCAGAGTGGTTCGGTCGCGCTTTGAAAAAAAACTTGCCCCTCACCCTGGCCCTCTCCCCCTCGGCAGGGGAGAGGGAAACGGTGTTGGCTGTTCGCAGTGGCGCCTTTGGCCTCCGAACCGTCGTCTGTCGCAGACCCGTATGGAGGCTGCGAACGCTTCTCCCTCTCCCCTTCAGAAGGGGAGAGGGCTGGGGTGAGGGGTTCGTTCGATGTTGGATGTTCGATCCGTTCCGCTCGTTCCCCCTCACCCTGACCCTCTCCCCCTCCGCGGGGGAGAGGGAATGGCTGCCCGCCACCCATGTGCGCTGCGTCCTTGAAGCGGCAATAGTTCAGCGCCGTCGCGCCGGCCCGCGCCGCCGAGCGCAACGTGTCCAGCACCAGCCGTGCGTCGTTCGTGAAACCATCGTAATAGCGCACGGCGCCCTGGAGATCGTGCTGCATTAGGGCCGGGACGCGCTCCAACACCTCGGCGCGGTTGAGCCAGGTGGAGCGGCCCAGATTGCGTCCGCCGCAGAGCAGGTCGTAAAGCTTCACGCCGATCTTGAGTTGCCAAAGCACCCAGTGTTGGTTGCCGCGATAAGCCGGAAACAGAAACGGCAGCGGGTCGGCCAGGTGCGGCGCGATGTGATGGAGGATTTTTTTCTCGATGCTGGCTTCATGCACCAGGCCGAGCCGTCCCTGGGCCAGATAGCGCAATCCGCCGTGCAACAGCCGGCTGGAGCGGCTGCTCGTGCCGAACGCGAAGTCGTGCTGTTCGACCAGCCCGACCCGCAATCCCCGCATCGCGGCATCGCGCGCCACGCCCGCGCCGACGATGCCGCCGCCCACCACCAGCACATCGAGCGGCCCGGCGGCAAGTCCTTGCCGGGAACGCCCGCGCGATTCGAAGCCCACGGCTTTCACGCGGACACCACCTCACGCCTCGCGGCGAGCAATCGTTCGCCGAGTTCCTCGAGATCGGAGACAATGAGATCCGGTGCGGGCGAAAACGCGGCTGCCGCCGCCGCCGTAGCTTCGCCGGTCAACACCAGCACCCCCAGCACCCCCGCGTGATGCGCCATCATGATGTCGGTGTAGAGACGGTCGCCGACCATGGCGAGATTCTCCGGCGCGAGCAAGTGGCGATGCAGGATGCCGCGGATCATGGCGGGGTCTGGCTTGCCCATCACCGCCAGTGGCGACCTTCCGGTGGCGGCCTGGAGCGCGGCGCAGATCGAACCGCAGTCCACCAGAACGGTCAGCTGATCCGTGGGACAGGCACGATCCGGGTTGGTGGCGAAGTAAGGTTTCCCTTGGGTGATCCACCAGGCCGCGCGGCAAAGGCGCTCGTAGGTGAGCGTGGAATCAAACCCCACGACCACGGCGTCCGGCACGTCGCGTGGGCTGTCCGGCAAGAGGTGGAAGCCCGCCGATTTGAACTGCCCGCCCATGCTGGGCGTGCCAAGGAGAAACAACCGCCGCACGGCCGGCCAATGCTCCCTAAGGAATTCGATGGTCGCCTGCGTCGAGGTGTAAAGCTGGTCGCCGCTCGCGCGCAGCCCGAACTGACGCAGGTGCGCCAGATAGTCGGCCACGCTCCGCGAGGGATTGTTGGTCAGGAACGTGTAGCCGATGCCCAGTGCGCCCAGGGTTTCGAGGAACGGCGCGGTCGCTTCGAACAACGTGCCGCCCTTGTAGATGGTTCCGTCCATGTCCAGCGCGACGTGGCGTATTTTTTTCAGGCGTCGGTTCATGTGCGTTCCCCCATGGTCACTGAACGACGTTGATGCGGTAATGGCGCGCCTGGTCGGCGGGCGCGCCGCCGGTCAGCGTGAAGTCATCCACGAAACTCTGCGTGCCCGCCGCATCGCTCGGCGACGGGTCCATCTCGACATTCGCCGGCCGCACAATGTCCGTGAAGTTCCCGTTCGGATCGCCATCGCGGAACTGAACGCGATACCGCGTGCCGCCGACGGATGACCAGACGAGCGTGACGTGGCCGTTGGCGGCGCGAGTCACGCTGATGATTTGCAGGGTGGATGCCGCGTTGGTCGGATTCGTGTTCGCGGTGAACTCGGCGCGGTTGTTCAAACCGTCACCGTCGTCGTCCGCGTCAGGATTGGTGATCCCGTAGGCGGCCTCCCACGCGTCGGGAAGGCCGTTGGCGTTGGTGTCCGGGGGCGCGACCACGTTCAGGTTCATGGTGACGAACGCGCTGAAGAGCGCGCCGTCGCTGGCGCGCCAGGTAAAACGGTCCAGGCCGCGGAAGCCGTGCGCCGGCAGATAGGTGAGGGTGCCGTCGGCCGGGTTGAAGTCCAGCATCACGCCGCGCTGCGGGAGCGTATTGGTCTCAAACGTGAGGTCGTCGCCGTTGAAGTCGTAGGCCGTCAGTGCCACGACGGTCGGCGCATCCGCCGCCACGGTGAGCAGCTGGTTGGTGGCGACCGGCGCCAGGTTCGGCGCAGTGACGAACCGCCACATCGGACCGGTCGCCATGTTGTTCAGGGCGTCCGTGATGGAGACGTACCACTCGTAAGCCGTATTCGATTCCAACCCCGGCCAGACGAGGCTGGCGATGTCTCCGGGCGGGACGTTGCTGACGGTGCCAATGAGGTTGAACGGAGCGGCGTTGGTCCCCATCGGTTGCTGCATGTTGTAGCTGAAGAAAAACTCGCTGTCCTCGCCGGTCTGGTATTCGCCCGTCCACGGCGAGTAAGTCTGGACGACGACGAGGTTGTTGCTGGGCGAGAACTCCATGATGCGCAGGTAGCCGTTGCCGCCATTGGTCCAACCCTGATAATCCGAAACAAACGTGCGGACGAGATTGCCGTTGTACGTGTCCACGCGCGACCCCTCGCCGGTGACGTGGCCGGCGAGCATGAGGAACAGGTTCGCGTTCGTCTTGAGGGCATCGTAGATGGCCGCGCCCTGGGCGCTGAAGTTCACGGGCGTTTGCGTGTTGCCGAGGTTGTGGGTCACGACAAGGCCGCGCCGGTGGGCGTTCGTGCGCAACACCTCGTTGCCCCACGCGAGCACGTCCGGAGTGGCGTCCTCGTCGTACTCGAAGTAGAGCACGACAAACTCCATGCCGCCGGCGCTGAAGAAATCGAAGTGATTGTCGTTGTTCGCGCCGTAATGGCCCGCGTAATAAGAACGGCCCGTGAAGTGCGGGACGCCGAAGTATTGGTTGTAGAAGGTGGCGGTGCCGTCGGCCGTGCCGATCGGTTCCTGGTCGTGGTTGCCGACGGCCACGCCGTACGGAATGCCCTCCGCGAGCAGGGTGCGTGCGGGATTCTCAAGACGATACATGGCGTTGGTGGCGTTGCGCCATTCGGTGGTGTTCGCGTTGCCGCCGATCAGATCGCCGTTCTGCGTGATGTCGCCAAGCTGCGCGACGTAGGCGATGTTCCGCGGCACCCGGTTGGTAACGATCCACTCGGCCTGGGCATAAAACATCCCCGGCACGCCGCCGTTGAGGCTCGACACGTAGAACTGCGTGTCCGGCAGCGCGGCGATCGTGAAATCCGCCGCTGTGTTGGCGGCCCCCACGCGGCCATAAAACTTCACGGTCAGATTGCCGGGCGCGGCGTTGGTCACGCCCACCTGCAACGTGGGAAAAGCCGGCTGGCCCTGGGCGTTGTCCGGTGGCGCGATCAAAGCCGCCGTGGCCGCGGCGGGGATGAACACAAATCCCGCGACGGGTTCCAGTCCGGCGCCCGGCGTCTGCAATCCCGGCGGACTGGCCGGCAGATCGCGCGATTGGATGATCCAGCCGTCGCCGTCGGGTTGGTAGCTCAGGATGTTGTCCTGGTTCTGGCTCAGGCCGCCTTCCGCCGAGATGATCAGGACGCCGCTGGCGGGCGAATGACCGGGAATGGTCAACCGCCAATTGCCGGTGCCGGTGTTGGTGACGCTGAACTGCGGCGTCACGCCGCTGTAGATCAGGCGCGTGCCGTCGCCGCGGAATCGGCCGGAGATCACCGAAGTGTTCGTCTTCGGAACGAAGACGAAGGCCACCGGGTCCTGTTCGTAAGAGCCGGCATCCGTGCCGTTGTCCTTGATGAAGACGGTCCACGTGCCGTTGTTGCTGTTGACCTGCGAAAGGGCGTAGTTGTCCTCGTTCCTGCCGTGCGTGACGAGCAGGACGCCGTGGGTGCGCGCGTCCACGCCGAGGTTGGTGAGGTTCAAGATGGAAACGCCACCGCCGTTGTCCACGAAGTGCGTGCCCAGGTCGAGGCCGGGCGAACCGGTGAACAGGTCGTTGGCGCCGCCATTGGTCGCGCCCGAGTTGCGCGCGTAACCGCACAGCCAGTTGGCGTACGGGAAGAACGCGGCGGAAACGTTCACGTTGTATTCGTCTCCCGCGGGTGCGGTGAAGGTGGGAATGTAGAAGGCACCGGCGTTGGCGCCGCTCCGGGAATAATCCGCCGCGCTCGTGCAGTAGTTGAGGCCGGGATAGTTGGTCTCGGCGTTGTCGCGGCCATTCTGCGCCACGCTGGTCAGCAGTACGCCGCCCGCCACGTCGTCGCTGAAGCCCGGTCCGATCTGCACGTTGTAATCCCCGCGATTGGAGCCGTCGCGCACGGCGAATTCGTTCACCGCGAGCGTGGCGGTCACAGTCACCGAGGCTGTGTTGTTTGAAATGTCGTGCTGAACGACAGCGAGGTTCGCGGCGGCGACCCCGTGCGCGGCGCTCTGGGCACGGGCGGCCGGCCCGCCCGCGCCGGCCACACCGGCGAGGACGGCCAGGCCCAACCTCGTTATCGTCAGTCTCAACACGCCAAGGTTCTTCCCCGCGCACCAGCGGCACGGGCGCCGGTTCGCGTTGCTTTTGACGCCCTCAATCCCACAAGCCGAACGCCCTGATTCGTTCGTTCTCACGCCAGCCGGCGCCGCGCTCACGGATATTGGACGCGATAATACGAAGCCCCCGGGAGTGGCGAATTGTCCGTGAAGGTGCCGATGCCACTGGGCTGGACAGTTGCCGAGCCGTTGGTGGTCCAGGGACCCGTCGGCGCGGGCGCGCGCAAGATGGAATAATTGGTGCCGATCAACCCCAGGAACGAAACCTCGACGCTGGCCGGCGACCAGACGGGCGGCAACAGGACGATGCTCGGCGTGTAATAAACGCGGAGTTGAGGACGGTCGCGCTCCGTGGCGTTTTCGGCCGTTGAGAAAAACCAGCCGTCTCCGCCGCTCGTCCACGGCAGAATCGCCCAGCCATGATTGGGCCGGGTGCCGCTGACCCAGGCTTGGACGTCGTCGGTCAGTTCGAAGTTGTTGAATCCGCCTTGAACAAACGGGGTAAGGGCCGCCGTGCCACCCGCTGCGGACGTAGCGGACGCCGCCTCGACATCGTCGGTTTGGATACCGTTGACCAAGCCGTTCCAAGTGTTGGTATCCTCCCACGGCTGAAGCATGGCATGGAAGTGTCCGCCGTGGCCTTGTGCCAGATTGCTTGCGCTCGCAAGCTCAAGCACGGCGGCATGCACGCGCGAACCGGGAGGCACCTGATTGGTGGCCGTGCCGATGATAGCATCGAAGCGCAGCAATACCTGGCTGCTGTCACCGGCGGTAGCCACCGTCCAGTCAACACCCAACGTTGCGCTGGCCGAGTACTCAGTATCCGGATCGCTCCCGCGGACCTGCGTGTCCACCGCGCTGCTGTAATTGTTCACGTCTTGACGGAAGCTGGCGGACGACACGTCTGGCGGCAACCACTTGACTCGCAGGCGTGGCCGGTCGAAGGAATTGGAAGCCTCGCCCGGACTGACCGTCGTGCCATCCGTCCGACCGTTCCAGCCGGGCATCACCCAGCCGTAGTTGGCGGCGGCCCCTTGCCAGGCTTGAACATCGGGGGTGACGGAGAATGAGATCGTGCCGATGCTGGTGTTGGCGGAACCGTCCTCCAGTCCGAATTCCGAGTCGGCGGTGCTGCGTGACTCGACGTCATCCTGATCCACGCCGTTGCCGATGCTCGTCCACGTTTCGTTGGCGGCGTCCCATGGGACCAGCATCCGGTACAACGGGCTTCCGTCGCCCATGGAGTTCGCATCCTCCGGCGGAATCCGCAGAATCAGATCGGCGGAAACGATGACTGCGTTCGAGGGAATCTGCCCAAACCCGTCGCCCATGACATTGTCAAACCGCATGAGCAGGTGGAAAGCGTTGTTCCCGCCCGCATCCGGCCAGTCAATGAACAACCCGCCGCCGCTGCCGGCGGGGTAGGGGGTGTTGGGATCCGCCTGGCGCAAATGGCAGTCGGCTGCGCCGGAATAAATGCCGTAACCGTGATCCGTTCCTTCCTGGAAGCCTGAGTAGCGCAACAAACCCACGCGCACACCCGTCGCCGCGCTGCTCACGCCGCCGTCACCATCCGTGAGCACGAAGGAAACCGACCGGCGGTTGAGCGACGGACTGCCGCTGACGTTTCGGAAGGTGACGTTGCGCATCAAGGCTTCGGTGGCGGTCGGAGTGGCCGCGCTGTTGAGCGTGATGACCAGAGGTGTGACTCCAGTGCCTCCGGAGAGAGTCCCGATGGCCGTTCCCTCGTAACTGACGGTGCTGCCCGAGACGCTAATCTGGCCTGCACCCGCGCCGGTATTGCGAACCTCAAGGCGGTCATCGGCGGTGCCGTTGGCCGTCAAGGTGACCGTCACATTGCCCCCGTTGTGGTTCGGGCTGTTTGGATCCACGAGGGTCGTCCGGCCGTCAATCCCGATTCCGGCCTGGCCGATGCCGTAGATCAAGTCGCCGGACGGCAAGGTCAGCACGCCTTCGTTGTTGAGCGTGGCCGCCAACACCGGCACCGGCGTAAGCGCGGCGTAAAGCACATCGGCCGAGCTTGTCGTGTTGGTGATCCCGTACGATGTGTCACCGTCAACCACCAGATCGTCGGCGGCGGTAATGGTAACGGGTTGCGCATTACTCCAGTTCAAGGGCGTGAACGTCAAGCTGGCCGGAGCAACAGTGCCGCCCTGCGAGGTATTGCCCGAGGCGATGTTGATCGTGACGTTGGCGGTGGGCTCGGTGTCGAGCACCACGGTATAGCCGTTGGTCTTGCCTTCAACGACACTCACGACGTTGAGACCGACGTTGATGGTGACGCCAGCGGTGTCGTCGTCGGTGTTCGACACGGACACATCAGCGGCATTCAACCCGTTATAGGCGGAGTCCGAACTCGTGGCTGCGGCGCTGATGATGGTGTAGTTGATGGTTCCGTCATCCACCCAGTCGTCCACGCCGGTGACCGTGACGGTTTGCGGCGTATTCCAGTCGCCGGTCGTGAACGTGACGCTGGGCGGCGAGACGGCGCCTTCGGTGGTGTCGGAGCACGAAAGGCCGATCGTCACATTGCCCGTGGGCTGGGTGTTCAACACGATCGTGAAGCTGTTCGTTCCACCCGCCTCGGTCGTCACCAGGCCACTGGTCGGCGAGACCGTGATGCCGGGTTCATTGTCCGCGTTCACCACGGACACGTCATCGGGATTCAAACCGTTGTAATTCGCATCCGTGCTGGTCGCGGGCGCCAGCACGATCGAGTAAGCCACCGCGCCGTCCACCAAACCATCATCCTGGCCGGTGATGGTGACGGTCTGGGGCACGTTCCAATCGTTGGTCGTAAAGGTGAGTGAGCCGGGCGCCACCGTGCCTTCGGTCATATCGCTCGAGGAAACCGCAATCGCCACGTCGTCCGCCGGCTGCCGGTGGAGCGCCACCGTGAACATGGCCTGCCCGCCGCCTTCCGTCGTCAGCAAATTGTTCGTGGGGGTGACGCTGAACCCGGGAGTCGGGCCGGGAATGAACACAAACGTGGCGACGGTTTCGGTCGCGCCCGGCGATTCGAGCGGGGCCTGCGGGCAATCACGCGATTGGATGATCCATCCGTCATTGGCGCCGTTCAGTTCGTAATTGAGGAAGTTGTCCGCGTTGTTGGTTTCACCGCCGCCGGGCGCGACGATGAGAACACCATTTGTGGGGGCATGGCCGATGACCTTGAGTTCGTAGGTGCCCGCCGCGTTGCTCGTCACGGTGAATTGCGGCGACGCGCCGCTATACATGGCAATCGAGCCGTTGCCCAGGAAACGGCCGGAGATGACCGTGGTGTTGGTCCTGGGGAGGTACACGAAAGCGATCGGATCCTGCTCGAAGGTCGTGAGAGTGGCCTGTCCCTCATCCTTGATGAACAGATTCCATCCGCCATTCGTGGAGTTCACCTGGGCCAGCGCAAAATTGGCGGACTCATTCTTGGCGCCGTTGACGAGCAGGATGCCGTCCGTCCGGGAATCAATGCCGAAATTGGTCAGGACAAGGTGGGAAATGCCGCCGCCCAGATCAAAAAAGTGAGTGCCCAGGACCAGACCGGGAGAACCGATCAATTGATTCAAGGCGCCACCGTTGGTCCAGCCACCCGGATTCTGACCCAGTTCGTCATTCGGCCCGTGATTGCGAGCGAAGCCGCCGATGAACTGGGAGTAGGGGAACCAAGCCGCTGCCAGATTGACGTTATATTCGGGAGGAGCGCCGGCGCCGCCGTTGTTGCCGCTGTTGGTCGAGCCATTCACATTGATCCAGTACGCGCCGACGAGGGCGTTGGTATCAGCGCTGTTCGTCCTTTGGTTTTCAATCATGCTCACGCAGAACCTGGTGCCATGGGCTTGATTGTCCCTGCCGTTCTGGGTCACCGAAGTCATGAGGATTCCGTTGGTGAAATTGGCGCCGGCATCCGCGCCGGCTTGTACGGCAGAGTCCCCGCGGCTGTTGAGAGGCGAATTGGTGTCGCTTCCTGTGCCGCTGCCCCGGACCCGAAAATCATTGATCGAAAGCGAAAGGAACGTGGTGACCGAGGTGACGAGGTTGCCGGTGTCGTTCTGAATGACGGTGATGTTGCCGGCGGAAATGTCGTGGCCAGGCAGCGTCGCGCGCGCCGCCGGCGTCAGCAGGCACGTCATCGCGGCAGCCGGGGCCGCCACCAGCCGGGTGAAGGATTGGAATTTCCGGGATGAGGATGGACTCTTCATAACGTACAGGGGTTGGCTGTGGGGGTTTTAGTTGACGGGTGAGGCGGAAATCAGTGGCCAGCGCCGTTGGAATCCTGGCCCAGATTCCAGACGTTCAGGAATCTTTTCAACGGAATGAATTCAGCATGGCCGTCGCAAAAGTTGGCGATCGTGCCCTTGTTGCCGTGATTGTTTCCCGGGTCCGGCCAGTTGTTGTAAGGATTGTTCGGGGCCGCATTGGGCAGACTGGACGTGTCATCCCCATCCATCATCAGGAAAAAGGCCGATGCCCCGGGTTTGGTCCCGCGGGCTTGATTGTAATTCTTGATCGTTTGAGACTGAACCTGCTTTTCCGTTTTCTTTCTGGCGTGCTCCGATACTCCGTCTTCCGTCGTGAACGTCCCGAAGACTTCATAGCTGTCTCCGTTGACCTTGGTATTTAGCGCATTGTTCGCCAGATCGTTCAGATACCTCCCGCTTGGCGCGGCGGCGAGGTTCACCCACGTCAGCTTGATCGAATTCTGGGTGGACGGGCAGACGAAGGTGCCCGTCGCCTTGACGTAATTGGGATAAAGCCAGTTGAGATCATCGTCACACCCGCTTCGATCCGAGTACGCCGCATCGAACGGACACACCGCCGAACCCGTAATCCAGGTGTGAGCGGTCAAGTGCCCGTAGTAATCCTGCGCGTACATCATGCTGCCGAGGCCCATCTGCTTGAGGTTGTTCACGCAGCCGATCCTCTTGGCGCGGTCCTTGGTCCTGGCGAGGGCAGGCAACAGCATCGCCGCCAAAATCCCAATGATGGCAATGACCACCAGCAACTCGATGAGGGTAAAGCCCGGCGCTCGGGTGGAGCAGGTCGAAGTCCCACGGACACTCGGGTAAGCTTCCAATACTTGCATGTGCAACTTTACAAAGGTCGTTCGGCTTGATGGCTTGCGCGGGTTGCCACAGGTTTACAACGAACTGTCAGCGCCGGATTCAAGGGAAACTCTCGCAGCGCAACATTCCGCGTTAACGCACTAAGTAGCCGCCACCGTAACGGGTGTCAACTTCTTTTTGGACCCGCGATTCACTCCTTGCGCCGCAGAGCCTTCGCCGCGAAGCGGTACACGTCCCCGCGGTAGATGGAATCCTCCATTTCGATGATGAGGGCCTTCCCGCAGAACGAGGCCCCTTCGACGCGAAACGCGGGGATGGGTTTGGTCACCTGAAATGGCTTCAAGGCGTCCCCTTCCAGGAGGACGGCGCTGAGCATCTGGTTGATCTCCGTGAGATGAATGCCGTATTCCTTCTCGAACGTGGTGTAAAGCGATTGCTCCAGGTTGCGCCGTTGGATGTCCGGGCACAGGCGGAGCGAGATGCAGCGGGTTTCCTTCATCATCGGGATGCCGTCAGCGTAGCGGATGCGCTCGATTTCGCAGAACGGCCCTTTCAAGGTGAACTCCCGCCCATTGATGATCTGGGAATGATCGCCGGTGCGCAGATGAAACCCGATCAGCTTTGTCGCCGGCTTGCGCCCGGCCTCGACCATGTTTTTCGTGAACCCGAAAATCCGGTTGATGGCGCGCACCACGGTGAAATCGCGGACAAACGTGCCCTTGCCTTTGACGCGGACCACCCAGCCTTCCTTCTCCAGCTCATGCAGCGCCTTGCGCGCCGTGGTGTTGCTCACCTTGTGGGTTTCAATGATCTCGTTCTCGGATGGAACGGGTGAACCAGCCGGGAGTGCTCCGTTCTGGATCATCGAGACGATGCCCCGGCTGATCTGAAAGTACTTCGGCGGATCGTATGCTTCAGTGACCACGATGTTGTCTCAGCTTTTCCCCGGCATTAACCAAGGCCGCAGTCAACGTGTCAAGATCGCCGACCGGTTGGCGCGGCGCCCCCCCGGGCCGCAAACGGGCGCATCTTGACACTGCCACCGAAGTAGTGGGGCAGCCGTCTCGGCTGTCATCGTCCCGGCGACCGTCTCGGTTGCCGAAAGTCGCGGCGCCCGACCACCAACCGAGACGGTCGGTGGGACTTCCGCAGGCGGGACGCCCGCGCCACTACGGTGGCAGTGTCAAAGTGCGCCCGCCGCAAACAGGACGCTGCCGCTCCACTTGACACCCCGGCTTTCACTGATACTCTCCGCGGCTCCGACGACGGAGGCTTTTGTGCGCGCCGCGCCGGACGCCCGCGAGTCGGCCCTGAACCATGATGGACTTATGAAACGCCAATACCAACCGTCAAAAATCCGCCGGAAACGGCAGCACGGCTTTCTGGCGCGCAAGAGCACCAAGAGCGGCCGCGCCACGCTGCGCAACCGCCGCCGCGAGGGCCGCAAACGCCTCACACCCGTCTGAGCGCGGAACCCCTGACCGGCTTCCGGGCCGCGTCTGGCAACGCGCTTTGTGACGCGAGCCTTCCCCGCCTCAGGTTGCGTTCGACACCTTTTAGCCATGCCCGCTGAAGTTCCAAAACGCCTTCGATTGCCGCGTGTTGCACGCATCAAGCAGAGCCGCGATTTTTCTCGCGTGCGCCGGGACGGACACCGTGCCGTCTGCGGTTGTCTGATCGCCAACTGGCGGCCACTCGCTCAGGATACACGCGCGCGCGTCGGAGTCGTGGTCAGCCGGAAGGTGGGCGGGGCGGTGAACCGTAGCCGCGCGCGGCGCTTGCTGCGCGAATCGTTCCGTGTGCATCAACATGAACTGGCGCAACCGATCGACCTGGTGCTCGTGGCGCGGCCTTCCATCGCCGGGTTGAGCTTTGCCGCAGTGGAGCGCGATTTCCTCGCGGTGTTGAGGAGAGGTGGGATGATGACGCCCGCGCCCCTTTGAGCCAAACCCGCGCCGCTGGGCGGCGGCGCGAGGGCCACACGCATTCGTGAATCCCGTTCAACACATCTTGATTCTGGCCGTGCGCGTTTATCGTTGGACGCTCTCGCCGGCCAAAGCGTTTCTCTTTGGGCCGCTCGGGCAGTGCCGCTTCACGCCGAGCTGCTCGGAGTACGCGTTGGAGGCGATTCATCGGCACGGCGCGATGGCCGGTGGGTGGCTCGCGCTCAAACGCCTGGGCCGCTGTCATCCGTGGGGCGATTGCGGGCACGACCCGGTGCCGCCAGCCCGTTTCAAGTTCCGGATTTCAGATTGCAACGCCGCGGAGCATGGACCGTAAATCCATCATCATCATCGTTGTTTGCTTCGCGCTGCTGCTGGTCTGGCAGCGGGTGGTGAACGTGCTCTACCCGCCGAAGCCGCTTCCGCCCGGTGCGACGAACGCCGTGGCCGCCGTGCAGTCATCCGGCGCGACCAACCTGGCTCAAACCGCGACCTCCACTCCGCCTGCCGCCACCACCACCGCGCCCGTGCCGCAACCGCAGTTTCAACCGGCCGGCCCCGAGGAAACCCTTGTCCTGGCCAATGACGATGCGCGCTACACGTTCAGTTCCCACGGCGGCGGTTTGAAACTGATCGAGTTGCTGAAATATCCGGAGACGGTTTCCCGTTCGCGCAAGAAACAGCCGCTCATGAACAACGTCGTCGAACTCAACGCCCACGTCTCCGTCCCTGTTCTCGCCGTGCTCGGTGATGAGGCCGTGCAGGGCGACAGTGTGTTCACGCTGACGAAGACAGCGACCGGCGTGCGCGCGGAGAAGACCCTCACGAATGGATTGCGCATCGTGAAGGAATTCCAGCCGAGCACGAACTATCTCGTGCTCGCCACGGTCAAGCTTGAGAACACTTCGACTGCGGCACTGCCGCTGCCCACACAGGAGTGGGTCATCGGCACGGCGACTCCCATGGGGCCGGATGACGACGGGCAGGCCGTCGGGCTGATGTGGTACAACGGCTCGAGCAAACAGGAAATCACCGGCAGTTGGTTTGACAACCTTACGCTGGGTTGCTTCCCGGGCGTCCCGCGCACGGAGTACCGCGAAGGCATCAGCAACGTGGTCTGGGCGGCGGTGCAAAACCAGTTTTTCGCCCTCGTCGCCATGCCGCAGCAACCCGGGCAGCAGGTGGTGTCCCGTCCGGTGCCGCTGCCGCGCGCGCCAGATGACGAGATTCCGCCCCGCCCGAAAAAGCTTCCGCCGCCGAAGGGATTTCAAACCGCTTTCGTTCAACCACCGGCAACCCTCGCGCCCGGCCAGGTCATCGAGCGCCAGATTCATTTCTTCGCCGGGCCGAAGGAGTACCGCACGCTGGCGCGGATTGCGAACCGGTTCAAGAACGACGTGGACCTGGTGATGGGCTTCGGCGGATTCTTCGGGTTCTTCTCCAAGGCCTTGCTCGTGGGAATGAACTGGCTGCACGATGCCCTGAGGCTCTCCTACGGCCTGGCCATCATCGCAATCACGGTGGTGATCAAGGTGCTGTTCTGGCCGTTGACCCAGGCGAGCACGCGCTCGATGAAACGGATGGCCGCGCTCCAGCCGCAGATGAAGGCGCTCCAGGAGAAGTACAAGGATGAACCGGCCAAGATGAACAAGAAGCTCATGGAGTTCATGAAGGAGAACAAGGTCAGTCCGCTCGGCGGCTGTCTGCCGATGCTGCTCCAGATGCCGGTGTTCATCGGGTTTTTCTACATGATCCGGACCGCGATCGAATTGCGCGGGGCCGGCTTTCTCTGGGTGACGGACCTCTCGAAACCGGACACGTTGTTCACCATTCCCGGCCTGGAGTTTCCGTTCAACCTCCTGCCGCTGCTCATGGGCGTCACCATGCTCTGGCAGGCGCATCTCACGCCGCCGTCGCCCGGCATGGACCCGATGCAGCAGAAGATCATGCGCTACATGCCGCTCATCTTCCTGTTCATGCTCTACAATTTTTCCGCGGGGCTCACGCTTTACTGGACGGTCCAGAACCTCCTGACCATTGCGCAGACCAAGCTGACCAAGACCGCCAGTCCCGTGCCGGCCCCGGCTTCGGTGTTGACGCCGGTGTCGAAAAAGAAGAAATAATCCCCCGCCAGAAAACGAAGGCCGCAGGCGAAACCATTCGACTCCCAACCTCAACCCCAAAACCCTTCAGCGCCGATGCCCGCCCAACCCAAAGCCACGCTCGAAAAAGTCCTGGAACTGCTCGGCTTCCCCGCCACCGTCGAGGAGCACAGGCTCGAGGAGGGCCTGCTGCTCGACGTGAAAACGGACGACTCGGGCCGTCTCATTGGCCGGCAGGGGCAGACGCTTTCCGACCTCCAATACGTCACCAACCGCCTGCTCTTTCAACAGGATGCCAATGCGCCCAAGGTGATGGTGGACGTCGGCGGCTACCGCGCCCAGGCCCGTGAGGCGCTCGTGCGCAAAGCCAGGGAAGCCGCGGAGAAGGTCCGTCGCTGGGGCGACGTGGTGGAACTCGAACCGCTGACCGCGTTCGACCGCCGCATCGTGCATCAGGCGCTCAAGAACGATCCTGACATCGAAACCCACAGCGTCGAAGTGGAGGGCACCGACAAGAAGGCAGTCTTGTTGCGGCCGAAGCATTGAGCCTGGGGCATGAGGGGCACGCGGGCGGATTCCCCAACCGCCTCAACATCGCTCGTCCGTCCGCAGCATCTCACGTTGAGGCCGGTGGAGGGGGCGCGGTTGGCTCGATCTTGATTCGGGCGGGGGCAGCGGGTGGTGACTCTCGGATTCTGGATTCGGTTTCCAATTGAAGGAGTTTTCGTTCCGCGGCGAGGGCTTGCGGCGAGCCGGGAAACTCGCGCACCAACTGCGCCAAGGTTTCGCGCGCCGCCGCTGCATTGTGTTCGAGTCGCAACCGCCAGGCCGCAATGCATGCCATCCATTCGGCGCGGCGGGCGTCCGGTTGGCCGGGCAGGGTGAGCAAATGTTCCGCGTGTCCGATCGCCTGGCTTGCCTGGCCCAGTTGCTCCGCGCAGAGCCGCGCCAATTCCTCGCGCGCGGCGGCGTGGTCCGGATCGCGCCGGAGTTTTTCGGTGAGTTGTTTCGCCCGGGCTTTGGCGGCCTCAGTCGGCTCCGAAGCGGCGCTTGGCATTTCCTCAAAGCGGTCACCAAGCGCCGGCAGATGGACGGGTTTGTTCTGGTGCTCTTCGCGCCACTCCTCGGCTGTGGCAGGCAATTGGGCGATCCGCTGCTGCGCCATGTGGGCGAGGTGCGTGCCGGGCAGACGATGGCAAACGACCTCCAGCGACCGCCGCGCGGCCTCGGGATCGCCGGCCAGCGCGAGCTGCCAGTCAGCCAGACGATGCAACGCCACGGAAAGTTGCGACGGCGTCGTGCGCGGCTGGTCGCAGATTTCCAGCACCGTCTGCTCGGCGCCGGGCAGGTCGTTGAAATGGTTCGCGTAGAGTTCCGCCAGCATCATCCAGCCCTCGAAATCGTCCTCGTGGTTCTCCAGTTCGCGCAACACCTCCCATTCCGCCTCGGAATACTTGCCGTGTTTCATTCTGGCGACGGCGCGCGAATACATCGGCGGAAGTTTTCTCCTCCGGTTCACCCCAGGCGCGTATCCGGCGACCGGCGCCAACAGCGCCATCAGCGCCAACCCGAGGGTGAGCCAGCCGCCGAGGAGCAAAATTCCCAGCGCGGGCAACGCCATCCCGACGAGGCTCGTCCAGCAGAGGGCCTTGAAGTTGTCGCGCTCCTCGCCATCGAGGCGGCGTCCCGCGCGCACCACGATCCAGGCGAGGGTGACCGCCACCCAGTACGAACTGATGGCGAACCAACCGCCCGCGGTCACTTTCAGAAACACCGGCAACCAGTTGCCGCCCGCATTCCGCGCGGCCTGAATCTGCGGCATGAACGGTTGCAACTCGAAGGACAAGCCCAGGTTCATCAGCATCCACAGCAGCAACGGCAGCGCGAGGCCCTTGCCCGACCAGCCGGCCAGCCAGCGAAGTTCGCGCGACTGCGCCGCCTCGGGCGCAAGCCGGAAAACAGAAACGACCGCGAACGCGACCAGCCCGCTGCTGAACGCGAACAGGACGACGAAGCTGCCGAATGCCTGCAACATGGTCCAACCGCCTGGCCCGCCGCGGCCATGGCCGCCACTTCAATGCAACTGAGCTTGCACGATTGTTGGACTGGGACAAGAACGTGTTGTCACGAACGGGAACACCATCAGCCAGGAGCCAGTCGGCCATCGGCCAGGCTTCGCCTGTTCCGATTCATCAGGTGCCCGTTCCGGATGTATTCCCGTCGTGCGAACTGCCCGGGAGGCAGTGAAGCAATCCGTCACTTGTTGAACCGGAAATTCACCAGGTCGTAGTCCTGCATGACGTAGGGTTTCAATTCGAGACGGAGCTTGCCCGCGCGCTTGGCCTCCGTTTCGCCGCCAGCCGTGATGAAGTCGTCGAAGCTGATGATCTCGGCGCGGATGAAGCCCTTTTGGATATCTGTGTGGATCGTGCCGGCGGCATCCCAGGCCGTCATGCCCCGGCGGATCGGCCACGCGCGGTTCTCCTTGCCGCCCACGGTCAGGAAACTGATCCACCCGCTGGCCGCAAACGCCCGGACCATCAGCCCGTCGGGATGCTCCAACTCAGCTGGCTCGGCGACCGTGATGGGTTTGTTGGTGACGAAGTTGTGCACCGTCACGGCCTGCAAGTCCTCCGCGCTCAACCCCGCCGCAAACACGGTCCGTTCGCCCTCCAGCGCGGCCCTGATTTTTTCCAGTGCCACTTTCTCGCCCGCCGCCGGTTCGCGGCCCAGTCGGGTTTCCACGAACTCGAGGTCGTGCAGGATCAAATCCGGCAGCCGCTCGCGCGACACGACGATGGCATCGGCGTCCGCCAGCGCGTCCTCACCGGTGACGTCCACCTGGGCGTAGGATTTCTTCTTCGCTTCGACGAGCTGGTCCGCCTGGTCGAGGCGCGGGTCTTTGAGATTGTGCCGGCCCAGTGCGACGCCCGGGATGCCGACGGCGGAAATTTTCATGGCGGGGGAGTATGGAGCGCGGCGCCCGCCGGGCAAGTTTTTCGGGGAGCGGCGAGGTGGCGCGGGCGTCCCGCCTGCGAACGTCCCGCCGACCGTCCCGGTTGGCGGGAGGAAAGGGAACTTCGGCAAGCGGCAAGGTCGCCGGGAATCTTGCCGCCAACGGACTGCCCCACTACAAGCCAACCACCGGGACGGGTTTCCCACCATGCCCGGGCTTGCGCCGCCGGATTCAATTACCTACCGTGCGCGCCGGTTTGAATTCCAAGAACTCCAGTTTGCAACTCGCATGAGCGTCCTCATTGTCGGCTCGACGGCGTTGGATTCCATCAAGACTCCCAAGGCGGAGAACCCGCGTCTGCTCGGCGGGTCGGCCAGTCACGCGGCGGTCGCGGCCAGTTTTTTCGCGCCGGTGAACCTGGTCGGCGTGGTGGGGGAGGATTTCCCGAAGCGTTACCTGGCGCTGTACCGCCGGCACGGGATCAATCTCGATGGCCTGCAAATCAAACCCGGCAAGACCTTTCACTGGTCGGGCGAGTACGAGGCCAACATGAACAACCGCCGCACGCTCAAGACCGAGCTGGGCGTGTTCGAAACCTCCTCACCCGAGCTGCCGCCGCAGCATCGCGCCACGCCGTTCGTGCTGCTCGCCAACATCGCGCCCGCGCTGCAACATCACGTCCTCGACCAGATGCGCCGGCCCCGCTTCGTCGTGGCGGACACGATGGACCTCTGGCTGAACATCGCGCTGAAGGATTTGTTGCGGCTGCTTCCGCGGGTGGATGGCTTCGTCCTCAACGACAGCGAGGCGCAACAATTGACCGGCGAGGACAATGTGTTCGTCGCGTTGCGCAAACTGCATCGCCTCGGCCCGCACTACGTTATCATCAAACTGGGTTCGCACGGCTCGATGCTCTCCGGATCGCGAGGACACTTTCTCTGCCCGGCCTATCCGCTGCGGAAGGTCGTGGACCCAACCGGCGCGGGCGATTCCTTCGTGGGCGGCCTGATGGGTTATCTCGCCGGGGCGCGCGGTCCGCTGGAGGCAAACCTCCGGCGTGCGCTGGTCCACGGCAGCGTCGTGGCGTCGTTCTGCTGCGAAGGCTTCGGATTGAATCGGACGACCACCATCAGCCGCTCCGAGATCGCGCGGCGTGTGAAGGAACTGGAAAAGCTGACAAAGTTTTAGAGCGGCAGATAAAGAACTTGGTTTGCGGCTTCTTGAGATGTCGCGGTCTTGGCGATGATCTCCAAGTCTGTGACGCAACGCCCAATCGAAACCTCCGTCTGTCGGGCAAAAACCACTGTGGAGAATTGCCGGCCGCTGCGTAATCGCATTGCGGCTTCCGCCAGCAAGTCCGGATCGCGGGTGAACAGGATGCGGCCGAGTTGCGAGGCTCGGTCCAGCAGTTGATCGTCCAACAATCGCGTTGTGCGGTCCTGTTGGGAAGTCAGAACATCCACTCCCCGCCGCCGCAATCCGCGCGTGATGGCCAGAGGCACATGTACGTCCATATAGAGCGGGCAGGCTCACGCCGACGCTGCCTGAGCACGCAAACGTTTTTGCAGGGGAGATTCCCCGGTGACTGCGCGCAGCGCCTTGATCTCTTCGTCCTGCCGGGCAATCTGCGCGTCGAACTCAGCCGTGTGGTCGTAGTAGAAAGCCAGCGCCGAATGAATCTCGGCCAACGAAAGATGCGGATGCTGCTCGTGGATCGCGTCGGCGCTCCAACCGTAGGCCAGATGGTCAAGCACGACCTCGATGACCTTGACGTTCTTGCCGTCAATCCACGCCACGCCACGCTCATCGCGGGAAATGTGGGTGACGGTTTCAGCGGCTGTCATGGCCCAACCGTATCACCGTCCAGCAAAGCGCGCAACGGCCCTTATCGCTTGGCGGCACGCCGATTTGCGGGAGCTTCCAGGAGTCGTTCTGCAACGAGGGCTTTGGGTTGAACCGCACGACGAAGCTCAAGCGCACGGAGATCGCGCGGCGTGTGAAGGAACTGGAACGGCTGACGAAGTTTTGACGGGTGCTCGAATGGGATCGGTGCGCCTACGGCTTTTTCGCCAACGCCGCCTCGATGCTCGCGGCCACCGGGCCGGCCAGCGCCTCGGAACCCCTGGCCGTGAAGTGGACGTTCGCCGGCTGCTGAATCTCCGCCAGTCGCGGCAGGGCGAAGTTGTATAGGTCGTCCACCGCGACGCCGTTCTCCTCCATGATTCGTCGCGCGATGGCGTTGTAGGCCGGAACATCGGCGCTGCGGCGCGCCGGGCTGACCTTGCCTTCCGGCACCGGCGTCGTGCTGGCCCAGATCAGCGTCGCGCCCGAGGATTTCAACCGGCGCACCAGCTCACGGAGGTTCTTTTCGTAGGCCGGCGGCTCCACCTGGCGCAGGCCGTCCCCCATGATCTTCAAATCGTGCAGTCCCCAGTTGAAATGGATCACGTCCCATTTCTTCGTGCCGAGCCAGTGCCGCAAGTTTGCCAGCCCGTTGGTGGTCGGCCCGCCGTTGGTCGGGATGCGATGCACGTTGGCCTTGCCCTTCAACAACGCCCGCACCGGCAGGGTGTACCCGATTGAAATGGAATCACCGATGAGCAACACACGCGGGAGACCTGGATCGTCGGTCACCGGATCGAAGGCGGGTTCGCGCGGTGCAGTCTTCGCGACGTTCGTCGCCGCCGCGGGAGTGGTCTGTGAGAAAGCAACGAGTGTGAAAGAGGCGAAGATGGCGCCGGCAAGGAGGAAAGTCTTCATTTTTGTTTCGGTGTGGGTTTCGTTTCGCGGACGGGTGATTCCAGCAGTTCCCGCGGTGCCACCTGGATCTTGTCGGCCACCACCTTGGGAATCGGCGTCGCGGCCATGCGGCCGTGCTGGTGGGTGACGCAGACGGTCGTGACGGAGCCGCGCGCGACTTCGATGATCGGCGTGGCGTTGAGCTTCCGGATGCGGAAGGCGTAGGTGATCGCCCTGGCCTTCATTTCCGCCACCAGCAGGTGGACCTCGATCTCATCCTCGAAGCGCAGCGGGGACATGTAGTCGCATTCGGCGTGAACGCGCGGCCAGTTCACGGGCGGATCCGACTGTTGCGCCCAGAGGGAAAACCCGAGCGACCGGAAGAACCGGAACTCCGCCGCCTCGACGTAGCGAAAGAAATTCGCGTAATGGACGATGCCCGCCATGTCCGTGTCGCCGAACTCCACCAGCCGCGTCATCTTGAACTCGTAAGCCATGCGGGGAGTGTAGAATTTCGCTTGCAGGATGACGATGGGAAAGTGGTCATCGTCCCCTGCCAGCCGATTTGCGCTCGACACCCGATCGGCAGGATTACGGCCAGCGCAGGCGGTAAGCGCGTTGTGGCGCGTTTGTGCCCTCCGGATCGCGGAACTGATAGACGGGATACGCCGGGCCAGGCAGGTTGGTCCAATCAATCAAGTTCGTGCTGGCCAGCACGGTGAAGTTCCAGCCGGTGGCGTTGGTCAACGCGAACTGGAATCGGCCGTCACACAACAGGGTTGCGTTCGTCATGTAAATCCATGGACTGTGCAGCCAGTAGTTCACCAGCACTGCGTTTAACTCGGCTTGATCCACGATGCCATCGCCATTCATGTCGCCAGGGATGATCACGTTCGTGCCGGCACAGGAGACCGTGACGAAGTTCGAGAAGACGATTCCGGCGGCTGCGACGCCCGTAGCCGTGAGCGTGTCGGTATGCGGCCCGCACGAGCAGGCGTGCACGGAATAACCGCCGCTGAAACTGGCGCTTTCGCCGGGCGCGAGCGTGGCCGGGCCAAAGACGACGGTATCGGATGATGGCCGGTCATTCAGCACCACGACGTTTGAAAGCACGATCTCGCTGGCATTCGTGACGCTGCCGGTCCAGACCAACGTGCCGCCCGGAGGCACGGGATGGGCCGGACAAGCCTTGGCCACAACCAAGACGGGGCAGTCCGGGCAGAAAAAGGTCACCGTCTGACTGCACGTGATCAAGTTGGTGTCGCATGGATTGGTCACGCCCCAAGTGCGCGTGAGCGCCAGAGGGCAGCGCGTATTAGTGACAGTCCCAAGCACAGTCACGGCAGAATTCGTCGCGCCACATTCGTCGAAGGCTGCGGGCGGGTCGAAGTCCCGCGCGCTGTCACAGCTCACGACTTTGTTGCTCGCGCAAGTCAGCGTGAGCGGTGAGAGGTGCGGCGCGGTCACGGTCTGGGAACACGTGTTTGTGTTGCCGCAAGCGTCCGTGGCGAGCCAGGTCCGCGTGACGACGAGCGGACAAACATTGTTCGTGACGGTGGCGAACACCATGACGCTGACGTTCGTGCCGCTGCAAGAATCAGTCGCATTCGGTGAATCAAAACTCCACGCTGCACCGCAGGCGACCGTCTTGTCGCCGGCGCAGGAAATGGCGGGCGGTGTGTCGTCCACGACGGTCAGCGTCTGGCTGCACGTCTTCGTGCTGCAGCCGTCGGTCGCACGCCAGGTGCGGGTGATGAGTTGCGGGCAATCGCCATTCGTAACCGTGCTCAAAACCGTGAGCGTGATGGCGGCGCATCCCCCGCTGGTGGCAGGCTCGTCAAACTGCCAGGCCGTGTCACAGACCACGGTCTTGTTGGTCGCGCAAGTGCGCACCAACGGTTGACCGGAGGTCGGGTTGAGCAGGAAACTTTGCAGCCCGGCGGCAACCAGCGAACCCGGTGGGGTGGGCGGCTCGCCGACTGGATTACCGGTGACGACTTGGAGGATCGCGGAAGCGCCCACCAGTGTGCCGGGAGCGGCGAGGGCTTGTTCGTAAGTCGCGTAGCCGCCACCCCAGGCATGGACTTGAAACCAGCCTTCGGCACCGCCAGAGGTGGCGGGGCCGGTGGTGCGGGTGCCGCCGGCAAAAATGCCTGGCAGCGGAATACCCACGGTGACACTGCTCCCAACTTGCGTGAACGAAGTTGAATTGGTCGGGGCCCAGTAGAGCGCAGCATTGACGTCGGTGGCGGGGCTGGCGGTTTGCCCGTTGATGACCTTGCACGAGCTATCGTTGGCGAAGTTTACCGTGCCGCCAGATTGAGCGTGCGTCGGGATTCCTGTCGCCAGAAAAAATGCGGGCAGACCCAAAGCCAGCGGGAAAGATGGGCGTTGCATAATTTCCTCCGTCCAGCTTCAGGGTCCGACCACACGGAAGAAACCGGTGGGACCGGGTGGCAGCGGCCCTTTCCAGGTCGCACCCGTCTGATCGGCCGCCACATCCGTCCAAATCTGGCCGTTGGCCGAAAACTGGACTTTGTAAGGCTTGATTGTCTTGCTAATCTTGAGCGTGATATTCCGATCGCGAAGGGCGAAGCTCTCGATCGCGGGTCCCGGCTCGGAGGCCGTCACCGAGCCTGCGCGGCTTGCCACGCTGAAACTCATGGGGGGATCGAGACACTGAATCCAGTTCGTGTCCGGACCGGGATGCCGGAGGAAAAAGCTCTCGGCGACGGCGAGTTCTGGTTCGGTGGGATACCAGCCGAAGCCGGAGTAATACGTGCCCGCATCCAGATACCGCTGCGCGGCTTTGGAATACTGCAAAACCGTGTCACCATCGCGCGGTGTGAATTGGAATATGGCGTTGGTCAACGCACCCTGCAATGGCAACATCGAACCCAGCAGAGTAAGCGTGTTGCCGCCGGCGACAAAATTCCCTCTGCAGCTACCAGGGCAAGGAACGACACTGCCGGTAAAGGTGTTGGTCCAGACCGCAGGCGAATGGAGCGCGAATCCCCGGCCCGGGGGTAGGAGCAGATTAAGCGTCCAACCTCCTGCGGCGTCGGTGAGCACGGAGGGCGGATCGAAGCGCTGATTCGTCACGTTCCAGAGCCAAACCCGTGTGCCTACCGGGGCGTAGCGAAAAACGTTAGTGACGGAATTGATACCGTCCATGTCGAGAGGGTTTTCGAGAAGCTGGTAGCCGTTGGTGATCACGACATTGACGTAGCCGATGATACACAATGCGGGCGAGGACATTGCTCCCAACAAAGCCCAGCCGAGCACTAGATGAATGGGGCGTAAGCGAGATTTCTTTGTTGGGCTATTGGCCTTCACAAGGTGCCGCTCAGTGGTTTCGTCCACGGTCGCAGTATGGAATTAGGGCAAGAAGGTGTCAACTTGAAAACCTTTCGACCTTCAGTCAAACTGATTACCGCACCGGCGGATCATTCCGCGCGGCGAGTCCCGCCTTCGGCGGTCTGCGCGGGGTGCCCAGCCATCTGCAATAAGCGCAGGGTCGCTTCTGCCATCGCCTCCGCGCTGAATCGCTCAAACACCGCTGTGCGGCCCGCTTCGCCCAACGCTTGCGCGCGCTTGGGGTTCAACACCAGTTCCTCGATCGCCTCGCCCAATGCTTTCGGGTTCTCCGACTCGCACAACACGCCGCCACCGGTGGCTTCGATGATTTCCGGAAATGCGCCGCAGCGTGGTTGCACCACGGGCAGGCCCGCGGCCATTGCTTCGATGAGGTAAAGGCCGAACGCCTCGCCGTAATGGGCGGGCACGGAAAAAACGTCGAGCGCCTGAAGGAACGCGATCTTCTCCGCGTGGCTCAGGTTCGGATGAAAACTGACTTCGCCGATGTAGCCGGCTTCGGCCAATCGTTTCCGCAGCGACTTGACGAACGGCTCATCGCCCGGACCGCAGCCACCGCCGACGTGGAGCTTGAGCCGCGGCACCTTGCCGCGATTTTTGACGTGGATGTAGGCTTCGACGAGCAAATCCAGCCCCTTGTCTTTACACATGCGGGCGAAGTAGCCGAGGACAGGCGCCTTCTGATTTCGGATTTCAGATTTCGGGTTTCGGATTTCAAATCCTTCGAGATTAATCCCGTTGTGAACCACGTGAACGCGTTCCGGCTTGAGCTTGAGCCGTGTCGTCAGGCGGCCGGCGTTCCAGCGGCTGGGCGCAATCCATGCGTCCACGTCGGTGGCGCGCTCCGTGAGCAGTTGCCAGGCGGGTTCGCGATGGGAATCGGGCAATGCGTCGAGATACGGCTCCTCGCCTTGCAGCAGACAAACGACGGGCGCGTGGAGTTCCGCCTTCAGGCGGCGGGTCATTCCGATGAGCAGCGCATTGGAAAGGCAGATCACGTCCGGCCTGGCGTGCCGCCGCAACCACCCGACCAACTCGCTGATCTCACGGACCTGATTCCCCGACTCGCCGCGCAGCATCGAAAGCAGAATGTCCCCGACGTCCGCGGCGCGGGTTTTCGCGGCGCGGCCCGCCGCCCATTCGAGCAGGCGGCGCGAGTTCAGGAGCCGATGCAGCCAGCGCGGCGCGTTGCGGAAGAAGGCGGATTTCTGTTCGAGGTACACGTTGACCCCGCCGAAGAAAATGGGATTGCCCGCGCTTTGATCCTCCTCGTCCACATGGATGGGCAGGTAGAGCGGCAGCATCGTCGCGTCGTGGCCCAGTGCGCGGAGCGCGGCGACGAGCGTGTTGTCGTGCAGGCAATTTCCACAAAACATCGCGCCTGCACCGGGGGTGAGTTGCACGATGTTCACGGGGTGAGTTCGTGTTGCGAATTGCGTGTTGCGTCAGGCATTCGGCGCCGGCCCCATGCTGCTTGACGCAACACGCACTACGCAAAACGAAAACCGCGCACGTCAGGCCCGGCCTGCAGCCGTCTCCGCTTCAACCAGCGGCCCACCCACCGGCAAATCTTCCGGCAACGGCACGAACTCGCGGATTTTTTTCCACAGGGATGAAAAGTCCTTGCTCACATCACCGCTCAGGCAGTCGGTGATCTCGCCGCCGGCGTCCGGATACTTGTCAATGACCTGCTTGAAGGAAAAATCAGGATTGTAGAACGCATAGACCAGTTTGCGCATGTTCTCGATGCCCTGGCGGAGCGAGGAAGCGTAATGCGCGAAGCGTGAGGGGGACAAATCGCCCGCGGCCAGCGCCTCATGGACCGCGTCGCCGGCCATCACGCCGCTCTTGAGCGCGAGCATCAAGCCGCTGCTGAACACGGGGTCCAGGAACGCGAACGCGTCGCCCACCAGCAGCAGGCCCTCGCAACCGCAGTGGCGCGAGTGATGCGAGTATTCGCTCGTCAGGTAGTAATCCCCGACCTGCCGGCCGACGGACAGATGCTCCTTGATCCAAAGATTCTGTTCGACTTCGCGATGGAAGATCGCCTTCGGATCGCGCACGCCATCGCGCGTCAGGTACTTGCCTTCCGCGACGACGCCCACGCTGACCATGTCGTTGTGCTGCGGGATGTGCCAGAACCAGCCTTTGTCCGGCACATACGCGACGGCGGTCTGGCCTTCGTCAATGCCCGGCTCGCGCTTTGAGCCTCGGTAGTAAGTCCACACGGCGACCTTGTTGAGGTAGGGGTCCTTCATGCGCCAGCCGTTGCGGACGGCGGTGAACGCCTCCTTGCCGGTGCAATCGAGAGTGATAGGCGCACGGAATTCGACAATTTCGCCGGCCTTGGTTTGCGCGCGGACGCCCGCGACCCGCTTCGTAGCAGCCGACGTGAGGAGGCTCTGATCAGCTTCGTTTTCTTTAGTCAGGGCCTCCTCACGTCGGCTGCTACGGACGGAAGGTGCGCCCGCCCAGAGGAGTTCCTTCACCGTGATTTCATGTAAAACCTCGACTCCCCTGGCGCGCGCATTGTCCAGCAGCAACACATCGAACTCGCTGCGCAACACCTGCCAGGTTTGCGCGACCGTTTCCCTGTCGTAGCGGTTGAAAAAATAAAACGGCTGGCTGGCTTTGCCGTTCGGCGAAATGAACACCACGCTGTATTTCTTTTGAAAGGCGGACGCCTTCATCCTCGGAATCAGGCCAAGACGTTCGAGTGGCTGGTAGGTGAAAGGGATGAGCGATTCGCCGATGTGATAGCGAGGGAATTTCTCGCGTTCGAGCACGAGCACGCGGTGTCCGTATTCGGCGAGGATGGCTGAGACTGCCGAACCAGCCGGACCACAGCCGATAACAATCGCGTCAAAGTAATTGTCAGGATTTGTCATGATGTTCGGATAAACTGTTAGCGCAATCCGCGTCCGACGCAAGCCGCGCGTGCAAATTCAATAATCTGGCAAGGCGGATTGAACACCACGCTGCCGTTGCTTAAACTCGCACCAATGCCTTCCTGCCCGATCTGTTCGCAACCCCTCCAAACCACGCGGCACCGCGAAGGGCTGATTTACATCTGTTCCCGCTGCGACGGCCGCGCACTGACAATCCCGCACCTTCGCCAGATCGCCGGTGATCGTTTTGCTGCGAGACAGTTACGTCTGATCAAGCTGGGCGCTCGCCGCAGCGAACATGTCTGTCCATTTTGCGCCAAGACCATGGTGGTGACGACAACGACAGAGCCAGCAGTTGAACTGGAGGGCTGCCTGGCCTGCAATGCAGTCTGGATGGACGCACCCACCTTTGAAGGCCTGACAGGCGGAGTCATCGAAACGACAAACTCGCTGGCCATGCAGGCGACGGAAATCTACGCCGAGATCAAATTGAAGGAACTCAAAGACCGGCAGAAAGCTGAGGCGGAGGCTGCGCGAAAAAGGAAGAAGCGTATTCGCGATCTCTGATTCGTCGAGGCCAGTCATATTAACATCGCCAGCGTGCGAAATTCCTGCTGACTTCCTCAATCCAAACCTCATCCGGCAAGGCATACGGACGAAACGTTTCCATCCAGCCTTCCTGGCCGTTGTAAAGAATCGCGCGGTGCAGGCCGAGGTTGTTGGCCTGCGGTGATTCGATGAGACTCGCCGAATCATTCGCGCTCATCTGGAAGACGACGCGCATCTCGAATTCGCTCACCGCCTTGCGGCTCAACATGCGCATCACGTTGTTGTAAGTGTCGCAGGTGGCGATCACGTGCAGGCCGAGGCTCGCGCCTTCGCAAATCAGCTTGTTGAACTGCAATCCAGGATTTCCCGCCGCGCCTGCACCGGGTGAGAAACTCATCTCCTCGTCGAAGCGCAGCTTCTTGAGTTGTTGCAGGCGGTGGACGAGCAGGAAGGTTTCCGGCACGGCGGCAACCGGGCCATCCGCGCGCCGTTGCTGCTCGGCGGCGAGCGCGGCCATGACTTCGTCGACGTCGCCCGCGCGCACCAGCTTTACTTCATGCGGCACGGCGTGAACGGCGTGCTCGAGGAATCTTGCTTCCGGCGAATCCGGCATGCTGGCATCGAACACGAAGAAGCGCGCGGCAGACTTCGCGTGTTGCGCGGCGAGCGAGATGAGTGCTACGCCCAACATGCCCAGCGCCGCTTCGTCGCGCTGGCCGACGATGAGCAGATGGTTTCCGCTTGCGCGACGGAAAACAGCTTCCGTCGGGCCTTTGATGGAATTCGGCGCGCCGAGGAACACGCGCGAAGTGGAAGTGAGCCTGCGTTCAGCCGCGGTGAGCAAGGCACGCAGCACGGGATTGTCGCGAACATTGGCCGGGGCGTTACCCTCAAAGACGATGGGTTCGCGCGGAGCGCTCGTCTTCGATTGTGCGGCAGCCTTCGCCAACCAAACATCCCGCATCTGATCCGGCAACCACACGACCTGGAACGGGCTGTTGCCCTGCAACGCGCCGCCATCATCGTTGTAAATCGCTTCGCCCGGACGCGAGAGCAGGCGCGGCGCGGGATTGTCCTCGCTCATGATGAGGTAGGCGTCCGCTTCGTTACACTGGAGCGCGATGCGCACGACCATCTGGCCAATCGTCGCGCGCGCGAGCGAGTAAGCGCCGCCAAGCGTTTGCGAACCAAGCAGCACATGGATCCCAAACGCGCGGCCCTGACGCACGATGCGGTCCAGAAACAGCGCCGCGCCCTGCGAAACGCGGTCATCTTCCACGAACAATTCCTGGAACTCGTCAATCAGCAGCAGTACACGCGGCATGGGTTCGTTGCCGCCGGCGCGTTTGTAACCGGCGATGTCCTGCGCGCCGAGTTTGCGAAACAGATCGCCGCGCCGCTTGAGTTCCTCATCCACGCGTTGGAGCACACTCAGGCCAAACTCGCGATCGCTCTCGATGGCCACGACGCGCGCGTGCGGCAGTTTGTGCGTGGCGTAGCACTTGAACTCGACGCCCTTCTTGAAGTCCACAAGGTAAAACTCCACCTGCTCCGGGCTGCACCAGAGCGCGAGGTTCGTGATGATGACATGGAACAGCGTGGACTTGCCCGAGCCCGTTTTGCCCGCGATGAGTCCGTGCTGCCGCGTGCCCTGACCCAGGGCGAGGTATTGCAGTTTGGTCGCGCCGGTGCGGCCAACCGGCACGCGCAACTCGTTCGTGGTATCGAGCGACCACATTTCCTTTTCGTCCGGCGCGACTTCCTCGAACGGCATCTCGACGCGATACGAGTCCGTGCTGTCCTTGCCGATTTGCTGGAGCAATTGCGTGGCGAGTTCCGCGTCGGGCGGCGCGTCCAGCGAGAGCTTCGTCCCTTCCCAGTTGGCGCTCGACAGCGCGAAACCGTCGCCCTTGGGCACGATGCAGATGGAATTCTTGCGCAGCTCTTCCGGCACGAACTCGACGGGCGCGGGCTTGCGTTGATCCCAATGCACGAGCAAATGCACGCCGCAACGCGGGCCGCTGGCGGCGATGCTTTGCAGCCGCTTCACCGCGAGGTCGCTGAAGTTCACCGGGAAATCGGCGATGACAAGGAATTGATATTTCTCTGCGAGGCGGCCGGCCTGGGCGTTATATTCGGTGAGCGAGGCATACTCGTTGCGCAAGTACATCTGCGTGACCTTCTCGATGTGCTCGCTGAGGTCGGCGAGGCGCTGCTCGAATTGCGCCTGCTGCGTCCAGATGCGGCTGTTGATGACGCGTTCCTCGTAATCGGCCAGGTGCATGATGCCGGCGAAATTCTGTCCCAGCCCGACCGGATCGAAGATGGTGAAGGTGAGCCGGCCCGGCGGCGCGCTGGTGAGCAGGCGCAACACGAGATTATTCAACGCGCCGATGACCTGTTCGTGTCCGGAATTCTTGGTTTCAAACAGCAGGGACGCGTGCTCGGGCAGCCTGAGATGCATTGGCACGTCGAGGCGCTTGACCTCGGGCCAGGGCAATCCAGCGGCAGCCGGAGCGGCCTCGAGGAATTTTTCGAGTTCCACGTCCAGCGAGCCAAATGTCGCGGCCTGGGCGAACTCGTCGGGCAGGCGGAAATTCTTCCAAAGGTCCGCGCGCCACGGAGGAAAGACCCTTTGAGCGACCGCGTTCGCATCGCGTAGTCGGGCCAACAACGGCAGCACCACGTTTTGCCAGTCGGCTTGAGCGGCTTGTCGGCCAGTGTCGCGGATGGCAGTGATCCGGGCGAGGTCGCCGGCGTAGGAGTTTTCGAGCCGCCGGATCGCACCGTTGACCTCGCCGCTCAATCGAGAGGTGCAGGCGGATTGGGTTTCGTTGATGGCGTTGAGCGCACGGCGTTGCCGCTCCTCATTCGCCAAGTGGAGCGAGCGGGCTATCTCGTTCAGCCGGGTCGTCAATTCGTTTCGCCGTGCCCGCGCCTCGGACTGGATTCCCTTCCACTCGGCGTTTAGCGATTTCGTGGTGCTGGCGTGCGCGGACGTGGTGCGCGCTGCTTCCGCCTGGAAATGCGCCTCGGCGCCGCGCACACAGGCGGCGTGGAGTCCGAGAGCGGAGTGCAACGCGTCCGCCGCGGCCCTGGCGCGCGGAGCGGCGAGCCGCCGGCTGAGGGAAAAAAGTGCCAGCACACCTGCCGCGCTCGATCCCACTGTGGCCCAGACGTTCGCAGGAACAGCCGCGAAATCGAACCGGCGAAGCGCGGGCGCGAGCGCGAACGCCGCCAGCAGGATGAGCAGGAGACAAATCCAGATCGGCAGCCAGCGAAACACGAGTGGCAGGATCAGGGCGCGGACGCGGGCCAGTTCCGCGGCGCAAAGGTCCCGCTGGGCGCGGAGGTTGTCCATGAGTTGAAAAGGATTGGTGGAAGCGTCCGCCGGCGGCACGCCCTGGGGCCTGTCAAACAGGCGGGCGAGCGAACGAAAGCCCCGGAGCGCAGTGCGACCGCGCGCGGCGAGTTCCTCAAGCGCAGCGCGTTCGTTGGCGAGTTGGACGTTCAACGCTTCGTGATCGGCCCGGTTCTTCGCGGCGTCGGTTTCCCGCTTCTGGTCTGCCGCCAGGAGGGCGTGCTGAATCTCGACGGTGCGGCTGCTTTCCCGGGCATCAATCTCCGCCAGCCGGCGTTTGCGCGAACTTTCGAGCGCGCGCGCCAGGCGGGCCTGTCGCGACTCGAAGCGGGCCTGGGCGCGCGTCCGGGCCTCCGCGGCATCGGCCTCCGCAGCCTGGCTGCCGGCGGACCATCGCTCGCCTTCGGCTGCCAGGGCCTGGTGCAATTGGGCGCGCAACCGGGCCGCGCTCCGGACAAAATCCCTCTCGCCGTCCTCGATGCGGCGGATCACGTCGCGAACCGCGCGGCGCAAACGGTCCAACCGCTCCAGCGTCTCGGAGACGGCGGCCAGCTCACCCGCATTCGTCGTGGATTTTGGCGAGGATGCGTTCAAGCGAATCAATGTTGGTCATCGTCTGGTTCACCGCGTCGAAAAGCTCGTCCAGAAACCGCTGTTCGAACTCGGCGCTCTTTGCGTCGTGCCAGAACTGCTTCGTCTGTTCCCATTCGGCGCGCAGTTCCTTCGTGAGACCCATGAGGCGGTTGTTGCTGCCGGTCATGGCGTCGGGATTCCTTCAGCCCCGCCCGGGGGCTGTTGCGTTTGCGACGCCGGCGCGCCGGCGGGCGACAACTCGGCGTATGCCGTCAGGGTTTTTGAGATTTCCGCCAGGTGCGCCACGGCGAGGCCCAGGTCGTGGCCGAGGTGGTGACGGAGCTTCTCAACCTGCTTGGCGGCCGGCTCGACGCGATGGTCGTATTGCTGGCGCCAGCGTTTGACGGCCTGCAGTTTTTCCTCCGCCTCGCGGATGGCGCGTTTGGCCTTCTGCACGGCGGCTTGCTGGATGGCTGAAGCGTCGAGCAGTCCGGAGAGCTGGGCGCTGAAAAGTTCCTGCTGGCGCATCTCGAGCTCGCGGCCGCGCGCGCGGATTTCGCGCTGCCAGCGCGTCGTGCAGTCCTGCTCCAGCCAGAGGCGCGTCCGGAGGACCTCGTCGGCCACGGAGTCCAGCACGCGCCCGGCCTTGTCGCGGTACACGATGAGTTTGGCGCGGAAGTCCTCGATGGCCTCCAGCGAAGTGACCTTGGCGCGCTCAGGCATGATTCAATAAGCACCAGAATCCAAACTCGAAACATCAATAACCAAAGCAAGCGGCTTGCTTCGCCGGCAGGGGGGCCGGAAACGCGTGTTGGTGTTTGGGGTTTGGGGTTTGGTGTTTCGATTCACGTGTGCCGTTCAATGTTGATCCAGGTATTCCTCAATGCGCTGGGCCTTGCGCAGCAGGAAGGGCGTGTGTTGATTCGAGGACTCGGTGAACTTCTTCAGCACCTTCATCGTGTCGCGGAAATCCTCGGAGAATTTCTGGTGTTCCTGGTCCTGCCAGGTGTCGCCCAGCGCGGCGAACCGCGCCTGGAGGAGCGACATCCGGTTTTGCAACTCGACGTTGAACCGCTTGAGTTCCTCGGCGAACCGGCGGACCTCGCCGGGGTCCATGATGGCTTGTGGCATGGGGTCCTCTCGTTCGTTTTCGCTGCGGAAAAGGTAACAGAGCGGCGGGAGGGCTTCCAATGGGAATTCGTGCGGCAACTGCTCCAAGCCGAAGCTGATCACTGCGGGCCGGATTCCGAGCCGCGGTTGGGAAGCACAGCACCGCCGGTTCGTGCGCAATTGGGAATGGCGCCGCCATTCCATCTGTCAGGGGCAGACGCGACGCTTGTCGCGCAAAAGCAGAGCTTGACGCCATTTCTCCCCACAGCGTAAAAGAAGCCGTTCTCTGAACTGTACGTCCCACATACCGCGCTGAAATCGCCACATGAAAGCTATGAAATGGATTCTGATCGCCGCCGCTGTGCCGGTGGTGCTTGTCCTCTTGCTGTTCCTCGTGGGCGCGCTCATGCCCAAGCGGCACACCTACACGCGCGCCGTCCAACTCCGGCAGCCGCCCGACGCGGTGTTCAGCCTGCTTGCCGACGTGGAAAACATGCCAAAATGGAGCCGTAATGTCGTCGCGGTGGAGAAGCTGCCACCGGTGGACGGCCACGAAGCCACGCGCCAGACGATCAAAGGCAGCAGCCAGCCGATGACGATCATAACCACCGAGAGCATGCGCCCAAGCCGCTTGGTCCGCACTATCGGCGGCGACAAGCACACGTTCTTCAGCGGCTCCTGGATTTACGACATCACGCCCACGCCCGAAGGTTGTCAGGTGCGCTTGACCGAGGACGCCGAGATTACGATGCCGCCTTTTCGTGTGATGGCGAAACTGTTCGGAGCGACCAAGTATCTGGACGAGCATCTGTTGGACTTGGCGGCAAAGTTCGGCGAATCGCCGGCCGTTCAGTAATACCCGGTCCGAATGACGACCGGTGGAATCATCCCGCGGGTTGGGCGCCGCGGGCGGAATTCACCGGCGGCAGGATTTCGACGATTTCCGAGAGGGGCCTCCCTTGCAGGTCACAGATGATCGCCTTGCGCCCGAAGAGCGTGGGGGGGTGCTCCAGTTCCAGCGCCCGGGAGATGACCTCATCCGGCTCGACGCGCAGGAATGCCTTGGCTTCGGTGCGATGCTTCACGCCGCAGTCCCTGAGGATGCGTCCTAGCGGGAGTTGTTCCGCCAGGATCAATTCCCGGGCCTCCTCGGAGAAGCGCCCCACGTAAATCTTGTTCGCTCCAAACTCGACCGGTTGCTCGTCGCGGTTCAATCGCAGGGCGACCTCGCGGTAATAAAAATCACCGCGGCGTTCGCGGCCCAGGATTTCGAGGTGGAGGTCCGACTTGTGGAAGCCCTCCAGTGTCGGCGTCATGTCATTGTGGTGGACCAGCAGCGCGCGGAACGGCTCGGGCACGGCGTCGCCGGGGATCGTTTCAATGCGCGGTAACGGCAACTTGGCGTGCGCGTAGAATTCCGAGAGCGGATAGGTGAACGTGTCAGCCATAGCCTCCTGCGTGGTGGGCCGGGTCAATGCTCATGCGGCGTGGCTCAAATCGTCGTCGGTGAACGAACTTCTTGCTACCGCACGCGCAACCGCGCGTCAAGCCGCCTCAGCGCCCGGCGACACTCGTCCTCCCGCAATCCGATGCGCTCGACAGGAATCCGCTCGAAGCCCAGCGCCCAGGCCGGCGAGTCTTTTTTCAACACGAAGTCCCGTGCCGACGAGCGGTCATTGATGTCAGGGGCGAGGCTGGCGGCGGCGTTGGTGAAATTGTTCTCGAGGCGCAGCATCTCCGGTTTCGCATGCCAGCCGGCGTCGAGCCACTTGCCGGCGCAGGCGTTGCGGAGCAGCGCGTTGCCCTCGGCCGGGACGCCGTTGAATGCGTCGCCGGTGATCGCCGGGCCGCCGGGCAGGCCGTAATGGCGGTCGAGCGATTTCATGTCCGGATAACGCTCCCGATACAGTTCGAGCGGGACTTCGATGAGTTTGCCCCGCATGTAATCCTCCACCATGCCGCGCCAGACCGGCGACCTGTCCAGGCCGCGCGCGTCCATCCGCACGGCCGGATCGCAATCCACGAACAGGTTGTTCTCCACGCGATGATCGCGCCCGCCGCCGATGAACATCGCCCAATGCACCTTGAAAAACACGTTGCCGAAAACCTCCGTGCCGCTCACGCAATCGTCCATGTACACGCCCATCGAGCCCATGCCCACGCCGCCGGTGTGATGAATGAAGTTGTGGCGGATTTTGTTTCCGCGGAACGTATAGTCGCGCCCCGAGTAGATCGCGCCCACGTCGCCGGTTTCCAGCGCGATGCGGTGGATTTCGTTGAACGCGATCAGATGATCGTTGCCCGTGTAGAGGATCGCGCAGTGCGGATGGTCGTGAATCAGATTGTGCGCCGCGCGCATCCCGACGCCGCTCATGAGCACGGCCGGGACGTAGCATTTCGACCAGCGGCCCTGGCGTTGGAAATGGCAGTTCTCCGCGAAGTGCCCGCCCGGCGTGAGCGTCCGGCGGTCGCCGCCCGCCAGCGAGACGCCACCGTCGCCGGTGTCGAAGATGTCGCAACTGACCACACCGTGGCCGATGCCGCCTTCGACCACGACCCCGCTGTCACCGATGTTGCGGATGAGGCAGCCGGCGATGCGATTGCTCGCGCCGCCGCGAATCTCGACGGCGTTGGCGCGCGTGGCTTCGAGAGTCAGCCCACGGAAGGCGATGTTGGAAACGCCGGTGAGTTTTAGGAGTGGCTGATCGAGAAGGGAAAGCAAAGTTTCTGGAGCGGGGGTTTTCGTGAACGGCGGCCAGAAATAAAGCACGCCCGACTTGCGATCGAGAAACCACTCGCCCGGTTGGTCGAGTTCTTCGAGCACGTTCAGGAAATAGATCCGCTGGTCTTTGCGAAAGCCGTAATGCCCGAGCGGCGGCGCGGTCTTCACGAGGCGCTGCCCGACGTCGAGCGCCGCAATCTTTTCGTAAGAATTTGCCCAGTCGTAAGCCCAGTAACCGTGCGCCCAGAGATCGCTCGTTTCCTGCCAGCGACGCGGTCGGTCGCCGCTGTAGAAAAACCCGTTGGTCAAGGCGCCAAGCTGCCCGCCGTGTTCGTCTTTGTGTCCCGCGGGATAGCCGGCAATCTTGGTGAACTCGCCCTCGTTCGGCCAGCGGGCCAGCGTCATCGGGCGATGGTCGAAAAACAGTTCGCAATGCGCGACCGCCGTGGGCCGGCCGAAGCCGCGTGATTTCAGTTCGCCAAAGTCACTCAGCCCCAACGCGCGGAGGTTGATCTGCACAACGTGATTCCGCGCACTTTCATTGAGGCGTGAGCGCACGGCCGCATCCGCCACCGGCTGAAAACCAGTGAGGGCTCGCCCACCAAGCAAACGAACGCGCTCATTTTTGCAAGCCCGCCAGACAATCGGCGCGTCGGGTGTCCCGGAGTCGGCTGCGGTCAGTTCAAAGGCATTGGTGCGGAAATAATCACCGCCGTGCAGCCAGACTGTGAGGCCGCTCCTCGGCGTTTTACCCGTCGCCTTCGACTCGCGCACCGCATTGCGCGCTCGCTCCAGCGAGGCGAAGGGCTTTGATCGGCTGCCGGTATTTGTGTCGGCCCCGGATGGCGAGACATGAACATCCGCCCCCGCAGAAAGTCGGCCCGCGAGGATTACCAAGCTCATCATGACCGCCGCGGCGGTGCGATTGTTCAAGCGTAGGACAGGCGTCGCGCCTGTCGCAAACTTCAAGTCGTGATCGCTCATCTCGTATCTGTTTTCGATTGGCACTCCGGCTCTGGCGAACTTGAAAGCATTGCAGATGGAGACAAGCGCGACGCCTGTCCGACTCGCTCACGCATATCGTCCCGTGTCGTGCTCCGGTTTGAAGAATTCGTGCAACAGGCGGTCAATTTGCAGCAGGCCTTCGCGCGTGACGCCGAGGCGGTCGCCGCCATTGGTGAGGAAGCCCCATTCCTTGAGCGTGGCGAGCGGCTTGGCGAATTGCACGCGCGGATCAGTGCCGAATTTTTGCGTGAATTTCTCCGCGCTCACGCTGCCGAACTTGAGCTGGAGCATGAACTCGCGGATATAGCGCTCGTCCGCGCTCGGCGTGAGCGCGCGATACACAGGAAGTTTGCCGGCGTTCACGGCATCCACGTAGGGCTGGAACTCGTGGTGATTCTGGTAATGCACACCGTTCAGATGCCCGAAGCTCGCCACGCCGATGGACAAAATGTCCGCGCCGCAAAACAAACCTTCGCGGTAAAGGAACCTCACCCTGGCCGGGTCGCGCACGACGGTCGTGCCGCTGGTGACCGTGTAACCAATTCTCTCGAACTCGCGGTAGGCGTAATCCACCCACGCGCGTTTCGTTTCCCAATCGGCGACGGGCGCAACGAGTTTGCCCTCGGCCTTTATCTGTTGATAGAGGGTCGTGTTGAACGGCACTTCCATCTGGTAAATCGTCACCGAGTCAGGCTGGAGCGCGACGGCCTTCGCCACAGTTTCGCGCCATTTCTCCCCGGTTTCCTCGACCATGCCGGCGATGAGATCAATGTTGATTTGGGGAAAGCCGATTTCGCGCGCGTAGGCGTAGGCGCGGGCAATTTCCTTCGAGCGATGCGCGCGGCCGTTTATCTCCAGGATGTGATCGTCGAAATGCTCGATGCCGAGGGAGAGGCGCGTGACACCGAGGTCGCGAATCACCTTGAGCTTGTGATCCGTGAGCGTGCCGGGCTCGGCTTCGAAGGTGACTTCCTCGGCCTCGTCCCACGGCAGCAGGCGCTTCATGCCGTCGGTGAGAAACTTCAACTGGTCGGGCGAAAGATAACTGGGCGTGCCACCGCCGAAGTAGATGAAGCCTGGCCTGCGTGTCCGGATCGCTGGCCTGCCGGCATAAACCTTCAACTCCGCCAGCAACGCATCGAGGTAGGCGCGCACCTCGGAGGAATCCTTGTCAGTATAGACCTTGAAGTAACAGAAGTGGCAGCGCTTGCGGCAAAAGGGAATGTGGGCGTAGAGGCCGAGCGGGATTGATGGTTGATGGTTGCTGGTTGAAGGCGCGAGTTGGAGCGCGTCCAGGAATTCCGGCACGAACTCCGGCTTCCAGAAAGCGAACGGCGGGTAGTTGGCGACGAAGTAATTGCCCGCGGTGGTTTCATGCCGGAGCGGGGGCGTTGTAGCAGTCACTGGCGTGGAGATCATGGCACAAAGACGCCCACCGGAATGCGGTCAAGCGTCATCGAGGCCGAGTTCCTTCTTTGCCTGCTCCCACGCGATGCCGGGCTTGCCGCCGTTGCGCTTTTTGGCGCGGGCCAGGTCAAGGCGGTCATCGAGGTCCTCCAAGGTGTCGCGGAGTTCGCGCAGCACGGCCCTGCCCTTTGCCAGCTCCCGTTGCAGGCGGGCCAGTTCATCTCGCGGTCTCAATGTCGTGGCGCTCATCTGTAGATTTCATTTCTGTCACCGATAGCATAAACGACAATCCTGTCGCCGACCAATTCAAATAACACACGCCAGCCGCGCACGCGAAGCCGGTATTCGTTTCGGCTGCCACGCAATTTCGCCACGTCACCGGAGAAGTCGCGCTGCAAGCCGTGCAACCGATGACCGATTTGTCGGCGCTCATCCTTCGGCAGCGAGCGGAGGAATTTCATCGGCTCCGCCTTGATCTCCAATTCGTAAGGCATGGCCGTGCGCTGAATCCAATTGGCCTGATCTCACCAACGCCCCAGTCGGCGAGCGCTATCGCGTTCGATCATGGCGCCAGGAATTCTTCAAGGTCCTTCTGCAACTTCCTCAAGTCCGGCAGATTGACATACATCATGTGGCCCGATTCGTATTCGGCGTAGGAGATGTTCTTGCGATAGGCCGCGTCCAATTGCAGGTGATCGAGGCTGTAGCGGATGCCGTCAATCGGACAGGCCAGATCGCGCAGGCCGCCCAGCACCAAGACGCGCAGAAACGTGTTCTGACTCATCGCGGTGGCCAGCCGGTCGGCCACGCTCGGATAGCTGGTCCGCGCGTCGAAATTCCACGGCTGGACTCCCGCGAGAATTTCGTAGGGCAAGTCATCCTCGAATTTCAACTCGCCGCGCACATAGGCGTTCATCGCGGCGGAGAACGGCCCGTAGGTCGCCGCGTAGGAGGGATCGAAGCGCGGGGAACGGCTCGCCGGATCGGCGTCGCGACCGGTGATCCGCGCGTCGTAGCGGCCAATGATCAAACCCTGGTCGCGCAGGAGTTGCTTGCGGAACGTCGTCGTGTCCACCTGCAAGTCGTTATCCTCGATGACCTGCGCCGGCAGGCCGGTGAGGCGGGCGAGTTTCGCGACCACGGACTTGCGTTCGGCTTCGGGCAACGCCGCGCCCTGCCACAACGTCGAGGGATATCCGGCCTTGATGAATTCGCGCGCCTCGGCCAGCGCCTTGGGCAGATCAGCCTGAAGGTCGGGCGGCAGTTTCTTGTGGAAATGCGCCGTGGCGGTGTAAGTCGGCAGAAAGACGAGCGACGGCAGGTCGTTGCCCGGCCCTTCGCGCAGCGTGGCGAAATCAAGCACGCCCGAGAGGAGGACCACGCCGTTGAGATACATGCCGTAGCGCGAATGCAGGTGCTCGGCCAGGCCCGCGGCGCGGAATACCCCGTAACTCTCGCCGCAAAGATACTTCGGTGAGAGCCACCGCTGATGCCGCGTGGTCCAGAGCCGGATGAAATCTCCGACCGATTCCACGTCCGGCGACTGCCCGAAAAACTGGTCGCTCTTTTCGTCCTTGGCGGGGCGGCTGAAGCCGGTGGCGACCGGGTCCACGAACACGAGGTCGGTCGCGTGCAGAATGGAATACTCGTTGTCCACCAGGCTGAACGGCGGTTTCGGCTGGGTGCCGTCCTCGTTCATCTTCACCCGGCGCGGGCCGAGTCCGCCGAGGTGCAGCCAGACGGAGGAAGAACCCGGGCCGCCGTTGAAGGTAAAAGTGACAGGCCGCTGACTGGTGTTCGTCTGGCCTTCCTTCGTGTACGCGATGTAAAAAACCGACGCGCGCGCCGAGCCGTCCTGTTTGAGCAACGGCAACATCCCAGTCTCGGTCACGTAGCGCACCGGGTTGCCGGCGATGGTGACGGAGTTGGTGGTGAGGACCGGTTTGTGGGTCGCGTCGCGGACGGTGCCCACCGGCGGCTTCGAGTCCTCCTTCTTGGGTTCTGGTTTCGCAGTGGTGTCGGGGGCGTTGGTCCGCGCCGAGGCGCCTTCAAAGCGTCGCCCTTCTCCGGCGCCAAGCCAGGTGGCCGAGAGCAACAGCATGATCCAGGTTGATTTCTTCATAATGGGGTTCCCTTCATTTTGCGCCGAAGCAATACACGCTGCCATCGTCCGAACCAACCACGATCTTCCCGTCCGCCACCGCGGGCGAACTGCCGACCGGCTGGCCGATTTCATAAGACCACAACTCCTTTCCCTCGTTCAACGAGACAAGGTAAAGCCGCCCGTCATCCGAGCCGACGATGACTTTGTCGCCGCAGACCACCGGCGAACTGTCCACCTTGCCGCGCGTGGCGAAACTCCAGACGCGTTTGCCGCTGGCCCGATCCAGGCAATGCAGAAACTTGTCCCGGCCCCCGACCAGCACGCGATCTTTCGTGAGGGCGGGCGAAGAGAAATATGGGAAGTTGCGGTCGCGGAATTTCCAGACGTTCGTGCCCGCGTCGAGGTCCACGCAGAGGAACTCATTCTCGTAGTGGCCGAAGTAGGCGCGCGCCCCATCGAGCGCCACGGAAGCCGCAATGTATGCGCCCGCCTCGACTTCCTTGACCTGCTTGCCGTCTGCCAGTGAGATGACGTGCAGGATCGCGTCGCAACCGCCAAAGATAGTCCGGCCCGCGCTCACCGCCGGCGAGCCGTTGATGTAATTGCCGGATTCATAGACCCAGTTGCTTTTGCCGGTCGCCGCGTCCACGCAATGCAGTTTGAAGTCGTAGCTGCCGATCAGGATGTTCGTTCTGTAGCCGCCGACCTCAGTCGGCGCTGAATTCACCTTCGAAGAAGCGCGCGGAATCGCGTTGGTGCCCATGCTATCAGCCACAAACCAGTTTGGTGCGCCGAGTATCTTGTCGCCGGTTTCGTATTTCCAAAGCGCCCTGCCCGTGGCCGCCTCCAGCGCATAAAGCCAGCCGTCGCCCGAACCGAAGAACACCTTGCCATCGAGCACCAGCGGCGGTGATTCCACCGGCCCATCGGTCTTGGACGACCACACCTTTTTCCCGGTCGCGAGTTCCAGAGCGTGGAGATGGCCGTCGTCCGAACCGACAAAAGCGCGCTGGCCGACGACAGCCGGCGAGGATTTCACCGCGCCCTGGGTTTTGTAGGACCAGAGCAAAGTGGGCTTGGCGGGAAGCTGGCCAGGTGAGACGCCCGTCAGCGCGGGGTTGCCGCGGAACATCGGCCAGTCCTCGGCCTGAGCGGCGGCGACGAACAGCGCCAGCACCGGCATGGCGCCGCGCATGAATTTATGTCCGCTCAAAGGCATCATTGGCCGGATTATCGTTCACCCGCCGACGGCAGGCAAATTGATTGAGCGCCGCCGCGCTGAAAGGATTTGCCGCCGTTGTCGCGTCTCAACACAATCGAGTGCATGAAGCCTTCTGCGAACCGGGCGCTGCCGCGGGCGCCAGCTCGTAGCGAAGCCAAAAGGGCTGGTCGCCGTTGGTTTTTGGTTTCGGTCCCCGCACCGTTTGTGCTGGCGGTGGTGCTGTTGTGCGGCTGCTCCACGTTCAATCGCGACTGGCGCGCCGCCGCGGGAAAAACGGCGCCGCCCGATTCCCTCGAGGGCCGCTGGGAAGGCCGCTGGGTCAGCGAGGTGAGCGGCCACCACGGCCGGTTGCGCTGCCTCCTCACGCGCGAAAGCGATGATCGCCTCGCGGCACGCTTTCGCGCCAATTATGGGAAAGTGCTTCACTTCACCTACACGGTTCCTCTCTCGGTCCAGACTCATTACGGCGGCTGGGAATTCAGCGGTGAGGAGAATCTCGGCAAATTTGCCGGAGGCGTCTTCTACTATGAGGGCCGCGCTTCGCCCACGAATTTTTTCTCGACCTACCGCGCGAAGCACGACCGCGGCTTCTTTGAGATGCGACGGCCGGAATGAAAGACGACTCGCTGAAAGATTTCGTGGCGGACCAGTTGCGCGGGCTGGCCGGCCTGGAGGCGCGCGCGATGTTCGGCGGCTACGGGCTGTATGCGAACGGAAAATTCTTCGGCCTTCTCCTGAAGGGCCGGCTCTATTTCCGGACTGACGCGGCAACACGAGCGGCTTATTCGGAGCGTGGCATGAAGCCGTTCCGCCCGCGCGACAACCAGGAACTCTCGCGCTACTGGGAAGTCCCGGCCGACGTGATCGAGGACGCCGCGCAACTCGAAGCGTGGGCGCGTGGGGCGATCGAAGCCGTCGGAAAGTGACTTCATGAAAAGCAACCGGCTTGAGCATGGGTGTTGTAGCCGCGGACGTCAGTCCGCGCCGTCCATCCTGCGGCGAAATCAGCGCCGACTGAAGCCGACGGCTGCGCTGATCTGGTTGACCGTGGCGGCCGGGCTTGCCTTCGCCCAACCACCCGCGCCGCCTGCCACGCTCGCCGAATTACAACAACGCCTCACCGAACACGTCATGCATCCGCGCTTCGCGGCGGCGACGCTTGGCGTGAAAATCGTTTCGCTCGACACCGGCAAAACCTTGTTTGAGCACAACGCGGAGAAGTTTTTCAGCCCGGCTTCGAACACCAAGCTCTACACGATGGCCCTCGCGCTGGACAAACTCGGCGGTGATTACCGCATCAAAACTTCGCTTTACGCCCGGTCGAAGCCGGACCGGTTCGGCACACTCAAGGGCGACCTCATCGTCCATGGTCGTGGCGCGCCCGACTTCAACGCGCGGCTGCACGGCGACAACATCTACCAGGCGCTCGCGCCGCTGGTGGCCGTGCTCACCAACGCCGGAGTCAAACGCATCACCGGCGACCTCGTCGGCGACGAAGGCTTTTTCCGTGGACCGCCCTATGGCTCGGGCTGGGCGTGGGATGACATGGAAAACTACTACGGCGCGGAAATCTCGGCGCTCACGATCAACGACAACGTGATGCGGCTTTCGGTAAAACCGGGCGCGAGCAACGGCGCACCCTGCAACCTGGCACTTTCGCCCGCCACGACGTATCTCACTCTGAACAACCGCACGGAAACCATCGCCGCCGGGGGCCGGCGCAACATTCGTTTCCACCGGCCCATCGAGCAAAACGTCGTCTCTGTCACCGGCCAGATGCCGCAGGATGACCCGGGCTACAGCGACGACGTGACTGTCCACAATCCCGCCGGACTGTTCGTCGCGTTGTTTCAAGAAGCGTTGGCCCGGCAGAAGGTCGCCTGGTCGGAGACGCCGCATCGTCACCTCGCGCTCTTCGGAGACGCGCTTGTGCGACGCGGCATCAGCATCGGCGGCAAACTGCGGACGGTCGGCTGGCGCGACCGGCAGGTGAAGCCACTCGACCTGGAGAAACTGGTGGAACTGGGCGCGGTCGAATCTCTCCCGATGCGCGAGCTCGTGCGCGAGGTGCAAAAGCCCTCGCAGAATCTTTACACCGACCTCGTGCTGGCGCACATCGGCGCGCGGGAGCAGGAGCGCCAGGCGAAGCCCCTCATCCCAGCCCTCTCCCCATCCGATGGGGAGAGGACGGCCTCCGGGCCGGGCGCGGGGCAATCGAGATCAAGTGAAGCTTCCGAGGAGGCTGGCATCCGCGAGTTGCAGCAATTCCTGATCAAAGCCGGCGTCCCGCGTGGCGAAGTGCAATTCGAGGAAGGCTCGGGCCTCTCGCGCAACAACCTCACCACTCCCAACGCCACCATCGCGCTGTTGCAATTCATGAGCCGGCACGCCGAGGCCGGGGCGTTTTTGAACGCGCTGCCCATCGCGGGCGTGGACGGAACCTTGCGCAACCGCATGAAAAACACACCCGCCGCCGGCAACGTGCGCGCCAAGACCGGCACGCTGCGCTGGGCCAACGCGCTCTCGGGCCACGTGAAGACGGCGGCGGGCGAGCGTTTGCTTTTCAGTATCATGCTCAACCGCTACATCGCGCCGGGCACCGAACACAGCGGCCGCGCGGAGATTGACAGGATCGCGGTGATGCTGGCGGGGTTCACGGAGCGAAGCGACGCACGCGACAACAACGCTGGAGCAAATCTGAATCGTTGATGAACGTGCGCGAACCCATTCTGGGGGTCGCTTTCTTCCGAACCGGAACCGAGCGCGAGCCGGTCCGCGAATGGTTGAAATCGCTGTCGCGCGAGGAACGCCGTCACATCGGAGAGGACCTCAAGACGGTGCAATTCGGCTGGCCGCTGGGAATGCCGTTAGTCCGAAAGCTTGATGCCGGCCTGTGGGAGGCTCGCAGCAGGCTGCCCAACGGCATCGCGCGTGTCCTGTTCACCACGGGCGAGGGCCGGATGATTTTGTTGCACGGGTTCATCAAGAAATCGCGGAAGACGCCGCGCGACGATTTGGAACTGGCCAGAACGCGGCTGCGGATGTTACAATAGCGCGATGAACAAGCGGCACATCGGCTCCAGCCTGGATGAATTTCTCGAACAAGACGACCTGCTCGTCGAGTGCGAAGCGGGCGCGCTCAAACGCGTCGTCGCTTGGCAACTCGAGCAGGAGATGAAGCGTCGCCGGCTCACCCGCGCCAAGCTCGCCAGTCGCATGAAGACCCGCCGCGAAGTGCTGAACCGGCTCTTTTCCAAGAGTGACTCGTCCGTGTCGCTCCAGCTTCTCGAACGGGCGGCGATCGCGTTGGGCCGCAAGCTAAAAGTGGAATTGGCGTGACGCCGCGGGCGACCGTTTGCTTTTCAGCATCATGCTCAATCGCTACATCGCGCCGGACACCGAACACAGCGGCCGCGCGGAGATTGACAGGATTGCGGTGATGCTGGCGGGGTTCACGGGGCGAAGCGACGCACGCGACAACAACACCCGGACAAACCTGAATCGCTGATGAAAGGGCGAAGGCTTGATGGTTTTGCCTTGTGCCGGCTTTTCTGTCGTTGAAACCGAAGGCGGATCATTTTCGGAACGGCTTCGCAATCCATGAAGGCGCGAACGATCCTCCTTCTTCCTTGGGGATAGTTGGAGGGGGTGAGCGGCGAACAAGATGACTCACAACTCGAATGCCACAATTCGTTTGAGCCGCGCGGTGTTCCTTGACCGCGACGGCGTGCTCACGCGCTCCATCACCCGCGACGGACGGCCGTTCGCCCCGACCACACTCGACAAGTTCGAGTTGCTTCCCGGCGTGGCGGAGGGTGTGGCGCGGTTGCGGGAGGCCGGCTTCCGTTTGATCGTCGTCACCAACCAGCCCGACGTGGCCACCGGCAAGGTCCGCCGCGAGGTCGTCGAGGAGATGCACGCCCGGTTGCGCGCCTGGCTGCCGCTGGACGACATCAAGGTTTGTTACCACGCGGACGCGGACGGTTGCGCCTGCCGCAAACCCAGGCCCGGCATGTTGCTGGAAGCGGCGAAACAGTGGGCCGTTGACCTGGGCGCGTCGTTCATGGTGGGCGACCGGTGGCGGGACGTCTCGGCGGGCAAAGCCGCCGGCTGCCGGACGATTCTTCTCGAATGTGGCTACGCCGAACGGCTGGTGGACGCGCCGGATTTTGTCGTGACATCTTTCGCCGAAGCGGTCAGCATAATCTTGCACTAGCTGACCGACGGAAGGCATGAAGCTACTGAACGATTTGCGCGTAAAGATTTTCGCGGACGGCGCGGACCTCAAAGTCATCACCGACTTGAGCCGCAACCCGCTCATCAAGGGCTTCACGACCAACCCGACCTTGATGCGGAAGGCGGGCGTGTCCGACTACCGCGCCTTCGCGCTCGAGATGCTCAAGGTCGTCGGCGACCGGCCGGTGTCATTCGAAGTCTTCTCGGACGATTTCGCGGGCATGGAGGCGCAGGCGCGGGAGATTGCGACGTGGGGCAGAAACGTCTATGTCAAAATCCCCGTCACGAACACGAAGCGCCAGTTCGCCGGCGACCTCATCCGCCGTTTGGCCAACGCCGGCGTGCAGCTCAACATCACGGCCATCCTCACGAACGAGCAGGTCAAGGATGTGCTCGCGTGCCTCTCGCCGAAGACCGCCAGCTACGTCTCGGTGTTCGCGGGGCGCATCGCCGATACGGGACGCGATCCAGTGCCGTTGATGGCCGAGGCAATGAGCCTGCTGAGGTCGAATCCGAAAGCTGAATTGATCTGGGCCAGCCCGCGCGAATTGCTCAACATCTTCCACGCCGAAAGCATCGGCTGCCACATCATCACCGTGACCGCGGACGTGCTGGGCAAACTGCCGCTTGTAGGCAAACCCCTCGATGAGTACTCGCTCGACACCGTGAAGATGTTCTTCAACGACGCCCGCGCGGCGGGTTTTTCCATTCCGACAACTTAGGGCAGGATTCTCTCCCGGTCTTCAACAACGCTATGTTCAAACGAGTACTCGTTACGGGTGGCGGCGGCTACAAAGGCCATGTGCTGGTGCCCAAACTTTTGAAGCGTGGCTGCGAAGTCGTGGTATATGACCTGTTCCTGTTCGGTAATTATCTTCAACCGCACCCGAAGCTCACCATCGCGAAGTCAGACCTGCGCGACACGGCGGCATATCGCCAGGCCGTCGCCGGGTGCGACGCCGTGATCCACATGGGCTGCATCTCCAACGACCCGAGCTTCGAACTCGACTCGGCCCTGAGCAAGAGCGTCAACTACGATTGCTTCGAGCCGGTGGTCGTCGCGTCAAAGGAGGCCGGCGTGCGCCGGTTCATCAATGTCTCATCGAGCTCGGTCTATGGCGTGAGCGACGCTCCTGAAGTCACGGAGGAGCATCCCCTTGTGCCGTTGACTGAATACAACAAGTTCAAAGGATTGTGCGAGCCGTTGCTCTGGAAGCATCACGCGCCGGGATTCGTCTGCGTCAACATCCGCCCGGCCACCGTGTGCGGCTACTCGCTTCGGATGCGCTTCGATCTCACGGTGAACATCCTGACCAACCACGCGGTGAACAAGGGCGTGATCACCGTGTTCGGCGGCGCGCAAAAGCGGCCGAACATTCACATCGAAGACGTAACCGACCTTTACTCCCAACTGCTGGACTTCCCCGACGGGAAAATCGCCGGCGAGACGTTCAACGCCGGTTACGAGAATTTCACCGTGGCGCAACTCGCCGAGTTCGCAAAAAAAATCGTCGAGGAGGAATTTCCCGCCAAGGCGCCGATTCAGATCACGACGACGCCGAGCGACGACAACCGCTCCTATCACGTCTCCTCGCGCAAGATCGCGGAAAAGCTGGGTTGGAAGCCGCGACGCTCGATCGAGGACGCTGTGCGCGATCTGTGCCTCGCGTTCAAGCAAAACAAATTCAAGGACAGCATGACCAATCCGGAGTACTTCAACGTCCGAACGGTGAAGGCAATCGGCTTGAGGTAGAGAGCAGGATTAAGAGAAAGATTAAGATTAAGAACTGCGTGACGACATCCTCTCTTACTCCTGATCATAATCTTGATCATAATCCCCCAGGCACATGAGCACCCAACCACTGGCCGTCGTCACCGGCGGCGCCGGTTTCATTGGCAGCCACATGGTGGACTTGCTGCTGGCCGAGGGCTTCCGCGTGCATGTCATTGACAACCTCGTCGGCGGGCGGCTGCAAAATCTGGAATCGCACAAGAACGAACCGCGCCTCAAGGTGGACGAACGCGACGTGCGGAGCCTGGCCGCGGGCGATTTGCTGTTCGCCGGAGCGCAATACGTTTTCCATTTCGCCGGCATCGGCGACATCGTGCCGAGCATCGAGCGGCCCATCGAATACATGTCCACCAACATCATGGGGACGGTTCACGCGCTCGAAGCCGCGCGGCACGCGGGCGTGAAGAAGTTCGTCTATGCCGCGTCGTCGTCGTGCTACGGCCTCGCCCCCGTCCCCACGCGCGAAGATGCGCCCATCACGCCCGAGTATCCCTACGCCCTCAGCAAGTATCAGGGCGAACAGGCGGTGTTCCACTGGGGCCGCGTTTACAAACTGCCGGTGAATTCGATCCGTATCTTCAACGCCTACGGCACGCGCTTCCGCACGTCGGGCGCGTACGGCTCGGTGTTCGGCGTCTTCCTGGCCCAGAAGGCCAACGGCAAACCCTTCACGCGCGTCGGCGACGGCACGCAGCGGCGCGACTGGGTTTACGTGACCGACATCGCGCGGGCGTTCCTCGCCGCCGCAACGACCGAAAAGTCTCAGGAAGTTTTCAACGTCGGCACCGGCAATCCGCAGACCGTGAACCGGCTCATCGAGTTGCTTGGCGGCGAGATCGTTCAACTACCGAAGCGTCCCGGCGAACCAGATTGCACTTGGGCCGACATCACGAAGATTCAGCGCGAGCTTGGCTGGTCGCCGAAGATCCCGTTGGAAGATGGAGTCAAGATCATGCTCGCCCACCTGAGTTACTGGCGCGAGGCTCCGGTTTGGGACGTGAAGAAGATTGAGCAGGCCACCCGGACGTGGTTTCAATACCTCGACAAGCAGCCGTGAAAACCTCGCAGTTCACCGAAACCGAACAGAAGACGTTTGCGCGCAAGATCAAGACGCCGCAGGAATTGCGCGCCATCCTCGGCCCGCCGCCGCGCAAACGAAAGGCCATCATGTGCCATGGCACGTTCGACCTCGTGCATCCCGGCCACATCCGGCATTTGATCTATGCCAAGAGCAAGGCGGACCTGCTCATCACCAGCCTGACCGCCGATGTTCACATTCAGAAGGCGAACTTCCGGCCGTTCGTGCCGCAGGAGTTGCGCGCGATGAACCTCGCCGCGCTCGAAGTCGTGGACTACGTGGTGATTGACGACAACCCGACGCCCATCGAGAACATCAAGGCCATCCAGCCCGACTATTTCGCGAAGGGCTACGAGTACACGAAGGGCGGCGTGCATCCGCGCACCAAGGAGGAGAAGGACGCGCTCGACACCTACGGCGGCGAATTGCTCTTCACACCCGGGGACATCGTCTATTCCTCCTCGCACATCATCGAGTCCGAGCCGCCCAACTTGGCCGCGGACAAACTCCACGCCCTCATGCAGGCCGAGGGCGTGTCGTTCGACAAGCTGCGCGAGGTGTTGAAATCGTTCGGCCGGGCGAAAATCCACGTGGTCGGCGACACCATCGTGGACTCCTACACCTATTGCACGCTGATCGGCGGCAACACCAAGACGCCCACCATGAGCCTGCGGTTCGATCAGCAGGTGGACTTCGTTGGCGGCGCGGGCGTCGTGGCCAAGCACATGAAAGGCGCGGGCGCGGACGTGCGCTTCACCACCGTCCTCGGCGACGACGCGCTCAAGGATTTTGTCCTGAAGGACCTTCAGGACTACGGCGTCCAGTGCGGCGCGGTTGTGGACCGCACGCGGCCGACGACGCAGAAGAATCTGTTCACCACGCAAGGCTACCGGATGCTCAAGGTGGACAAACTCGACAGCCGCCCCATCTCCGAAAAGATTCTCGATCAGTTCCGCGCCGATGTCGCGGGCCATGCGGCGGATGCCATCGTGTTCAGCGATTTTCGCCACGGCATCTTCAATCGCACGACGATTCCGCCGCTGGTCGCCGCCCTGCCGCAAGGTCCGTTGCGCGTGGCCGACAGCCAGGTCGCCAGCCGGTGGGGCAACATTCTCGATTTCCAGGCTTTCGACCTGATCACGCCCAACGAACGCGAGGCGCGCTTTGCGCTGGGCGACCAGGATTCCACCATCCGTCCGCTGGCGTTCGAACTCTACAAGCGCGCCAACTGCAAATATCTCATCCTCAAAATGGGCCAGCGCGGCCTCATCGCCTACCGCGCCCCCAGCGACGCCGTGCGGTCGTTTTTCACCGTGGACACTTTTGCGCACAAGGTGACGGATGCCGTCGGTGCCGGCGACGCGCTGCTGGCCTACGCGACCATCGCGCTGGTGGTTTCCAAGTGCATTGTCTCGGCGTCCATCCTCGGCACCGTCGCTGCCTCGCTGGCGTGCGAGCGCGACGGCAACCATCCCATTGATCCGAACGAAGTCCTCAAGCGGCTCAACCAGGTTGACCGGCAGGTCAATTACGAATGAAGGTCATTGTCGTCGGCCTGGGCATCCAGGGGAGGAAACGGGCGAAGGTGGCCGGCGCGGACCTCGCGGCCACCGTGGATCCGGTCAATCCCGACGCGAACTTCAAGGCCGTCGAGGAAGTGCCGCCCGCCGACTACGACGCGGCGCTGGTTTGCACGCCCGACGCGGCCAAGCCTAAAATCCTGGCGCACCTGCTGGCCGACAAAAAGCACGTGCTCGTGGAAAAACCTTTGCTCGGCGAACCCGGGCTCAGCCTGCAACAGATCAAGGACCTCGCCGAACGGAACAACGTCGTCTGCTACACGGCCTACAACCACCGCTTCGAGCCGCAAATCCTCCGGCTCAAGCAAACGCTCGATGCCGGATGGCTCGGGAGAGTTTATCAGGCGAAGTTTTTCTACGGGAACGGCACCGCGCGCGACGTGCGCAATTCCGCCTGGCGCGACACCGGACTTGGCGTGCTGCCCGACCTCGGCTCGCATCTGCTCGACTGGACGTTGATGCTTTTCGGGAGGCCGGAAGTCCCGCCGTGCGTGTGGGCCGCGCACCGGTTCGAGAACCGCGCGTTCGACCATTTTCAGTTCACGTTTCAGGGCGAGCCGGTGCTGGACTACGAGATGACGATGCTCTCGTGGCGCAACACGTTTCGCTTCGATCTCTTCGCCGAGAACGGCAGCGCGCACATTGACTGCCTTTGCAAATGGGGACCGAGCGTTTACACCGAGCGCCGCCGTGTGCTGCCGAGCGGCCGTCCGGCTGAAACCGTCGAGACGCTCCCGCAGGGCGACCCGACGTGGGAACGCGAATACGCTCATTTCCTGAAACTCTGCCAGAACCCGACGAACAACGTCGCCAACGACATCTGGATTGACGCGATGTTCGCCGAGTTGGGAAAACAAACGCCGCCATGATCGGATTCGCCGGACTCTCGCACCTCGGCATCAACTACAGCCTCGCTACAGCGGCGAAAAGTTGCGAGGTCGTGGCGTTCCATCCGTCGGCGGAACTGGTGGCGGACTTGAGCAAGGGAAAGCTTCCCATCGAGGAGCCGGGGCTCGCGGAATTGTTCTCGGAAAACCAAAGTCGAATCCGTTTCACCGCGAACGCAAGGCATTTGTCCGCCTGCGAGCTGGTCTTCGTCGCGCTCGACGTGAAAACCGACGACGCGAATCAGAGCGACACCGCCCCACTGACGGAACTCATCAAACAGACTGTGCCGCACCTGCGCAAGGGCGGCACGCTGGTCTTGTTGAGCCAGGTGAATCCCGGATTCACCCGCAAGCTGCACGAGGAATTGTTGTGCGGCAGTTCCGAGGGCGAAGTTTTTTATCAGGTGGAGACTCTCATCTTTGGCCGCGCCGTGGAGCGCGCGCTCAAGCCGGAGCGTTTCATGGTCGGCGCGGCGGACCCGGCGAAACCGTTGCCGGGACATTTGCGCCGCTGGCACGAGAGCTTCGGCTGCCCCGTCCTCGTGATGCGTTACGAAAGCGCGGAACTTGCGAAGATCGCCATCAACTTTTTTCTCGTCTCGTCCGTCTCGACGACCAACACGCTGGCGGAAATCTGCGAGCGCATCGGCGCGGACTGGAACGAGATGGCGCCCGCGCTGCGGCTCGACGCGCGCATTGGACCGAAGGCCTATCTCACACCCGGCCTCGGCATCGCCGGCGGCAATCTCGAACGCGACCTCGTCACGGTAAAGCAACTGGCCGCAGGCACGCAGGCGGAGACCGGCATCGTGGACGCCTGGCAGCGCAACAGCGAGCACCGCAAGGACTGGACGGCGCGCACGCTGCGTGAAGCCTTCGCCAGGTGTAGCCGCAAGCTCGACGGCGCCACGATCGCGGTTTGGGGACTGGCCTACAAGGAGAACACGCACTCGACCAGGAATTCTCCGTCGCTCCAATTCATTGCGAGCATCCCGGAGTGTCACAAGCGGGCCTTCGACCCCGTGGTGAAACTTTCCGCCGCTGCGTTTCCGCAGTTCGCGCAATGCGGCACGGCGACGGATTGTTGTCGCGGCGCGGATGCGCTGGTGATCCCCACGCCGTGGCCGCAGTTTCGCGCCGCGGATTTGAAGAGCCTCCGCTCTGCGATGCGCGGCAACATCATGCTTGATCCGTTTGGTCTGCTCAATGGTGTGCAAGCTGCCGCGCTGGGTTTTGATTATTACCGCCTCGGGGTGCCGCCACGCTGTGGAGCGCCGAGCACCGCCTCGGCACAAGCTTGAAGCAAACTCAAACTAGCCGAGGCGCTGCTCGGCGCTCCAACCCATGCTCACGCTCAACCAAACCCAATCCATCAAGCCCGAGCGCGTCGTCATCATGGGCGCCGGCGGCTTCGTCGGTCACGCAAGCCTCGAAAAGCTCCAGGCCAAAGGCGTGAGCGCCGTCGCCCTCACGCGCAAGGAAGTGGATTTGCTCGCGGCGGACGCCGCGCAAAAACTCGCCGTGCACCTCACGCCCGCGACGACTCTCGTTGTCACTTCCGCGCTCGCGCCCGTCAAGAACGTGCCAATGCTGCTCGACAACTTGCGCATGATGCTTGCGGTCATCGAAGCGGTGAAGCGCACACCCGTCGCGCATCTGGTGTACATCAGCTCGGACGGGGTTTACCGGGATTCGAGCGAGCCGATGACCGAGGCCTCGCCCGCCGAACCTGGCTCGTTGCACGGCGTCATGCACCTGGCGCGCGAGGTGATGCTCAAGAACGAACTCGCGAACATTCCCCAGGCCTTCGTCCGCCCCACGCTGATCTTCGGTCCGGGCGACCCGCACAACGGCTATGGGCCGAACCGATTCATGCGCCTGGCGCAGTGGGGCAGGGACATCGTGCTGTTCGGTGAAGGCGAGGAACGGCGCGACCACGTCTTCATTGACGACGTGGGCGAGATCGTGCGCCGCGTGGTGCTGCATCGCGCCACGGGCATCGTCAACGCCGTTTCCGGCACGGCGACCACTTTCCACGAGATCGCGGAAATGGCCGCAGCGCAGTTCGAGCCGCGCGTCCGGGTCACGGGATCGCCGCGCCAGGGGCCGATGCCGCACGGCGGCTACCGCGCCTTCGACGCCGGGCTGTTGCAGCGGGTTTTCCCGGACTTTCAACCGACGTCGCTTGCCGTCGGGCTTGACAGGATGCGCACGCAACTTTCACACTGAACGACCATCGGAATGGCAACTCAATCACAGTGCGAGCCGCGGGTCGGTGCGGTGTTTTTGCTTCGGTCGGACGGCGCGGCGCTGCTCCAGTTGCGCGACGACAAGCCCGGCCTGCGAAACGCGGGCCTGTGGGTGCCGCCGGGCGGCCACGCCGAGCCAGGCGAGCCGATCGAAACCTGCGCCCGCCGGGAGTTCCGCGAGGAAACGGAGTACGACTGCGACGAGCTTCACTGGCTTTGCGCGTTCGTGGACCGCGTGCCGGGCTGGCCGCCGTACGAATTGACCCTGTATTGGTCGTTGTACGACGGTGTGCAGGGTTGGGCCTGCCGCGAGGGCCAGGCGCTGGAGTTCGTCCTGCGCGACGCCATGGCGAACCGTCCCGCGCCGGACTACCTCACCGAAATCTGGGACCGCGCCATTGCCCAGGCGTCAGGATCGGAATCGCCGACGCGCCAACTGCTGTGCAACCATTGACCACCAATCCGGCCCGCTTCGATCTCGCCGCGGCCACGGAACGCTGTCGCCGGATGCGCAAGCGCGTCCTGCAAATCTCCCAGAAGGTCACCGCCCTCCACATCGCGGGCGCGTTCTCGTGTCTCGAAATCGTGGACACAATCTACTTTGGCCTGATGCGTCGCGATGCCGGCGGCCAGTCACCGGACACGTTCATTCTCTCCAAGGGCCACGGTTCAATGGCGCAATACGCCGTCCTGGAGGAACTCGGCGTCATGGCGCGTGAGGACATGGAAACCTACAGCCAGCCCGCCGGCCGCTACGCCACGCATCCGGATTACGGCCTGCCGGGCATCGAGGCTTCGACCGGTTCGCTCGGCCACGGACTGAGCCTGGCCGTCGGCATGGCGCTGGCCGACAACATCCAGAAACAGGATCGCGTGATCTACGTCGTGTTGAGCGACGGTGAATTGGAGGAAGGTTCGGTTTGGGAAGTGATGTTGATCGCGCCGAGTCTGGGAATAAAGAATATCGTGGCGGTGGCGGACTTGAACGATTTTCAATCCCTGGGCCAGACGAGCAAGATTCTGCCGAACTTTTATCCGATGCTCGACAAGGTCCGCGCGTTCGGCTGGGAATCGGTCGAGGTGGACGGCCATTCGCAGCAGGCGGTGTACGACGCCATCAAGTCGCGCTCCGGGCAGAAACCGATGATGGTGCTGGGCCGCACAATCAAGGGCAAGGGCGTGAGCTACATGGAGAACGTGCCCATCTGGCATTATCGCTCGCCGAACCCGCAGGAATACCAGCAGGCCCTCGCGGAACTCGACAAGGCTTCGCCGTGAGAGACACTTTTTCCCGCACGCTCTATCAAGTCGCCAAGGCGGACCCGAAAATCTGCATCGTGGTGGCGGACATTTCCCCGGCGGGCAGCATGGCTCAGTACCGGCAGGAATTTCCGGAGCGCTTCGTAAACGTGGGCGTGGCCGAGCAGGCGATGATCGGCCTGTGCGCCGGCATGGCCATGCGCGGCATGAAGCCCTTCGCCTACACCATCGCGACGTTCACCATTTATCGTCCGTTCGAAATGGTGCGGGTGGACCTCTGTTACCAGGATTTGCCCGTGACGGTCGTGGGCATCGGCGCCGGCGTGGGCTACTCGGTCCTCGGCGGCACGCATCACGCCATGGAGGACGTGGCCGTGATGGGCGCGATCCCGAACATGGCCATCCTCGCGCCGTGCGATCCGTTGGAGGTCGAGGCGGCGACGTGGCATTGCGCGAAGCACGACGGGCCGATCTACCTGCGCATGGGCAAGGCCGGCGAACCGACCCTGACGGCGAACGCGCCCGAGCCGTTTCAATTCGGCAAGGCGCGCCTCATCAAGCCGGGCGGCGGAACATGCATCCTGTCCTACGGCGTCATCACCAAGATGGCCGTGGACCTGGCCGCGAAAATCGAGAACGAACAGGGCGGTCAGGTAGCCGTGTATTCGGTGCATACGGTCAAACCGCTCGACCGCGAGGGCATCGCAAGGATTTTGGGAGCGTACGACCGCGTGATCGTGCTGGAAGAACACGTGCCGGTGGGCGGGCTGGGGCCGCAAGCGAAGGCGCTCGCGTGGGAGAGTGGTGCGCGCTGCAAACTACATGCGTTCTCGTTGCAGCATGAGTTCATTCATTTCTACGGTGGCCATGCTGACCTGCTCAAGGCCCACGGGCTTCATCCGGATTTGATCTATCCAAAAATCTTTGCGTAGTTGGAGTCATGCTGTCCCGACAAACCCTCACCCCTGACCCTCTCCCGTCCGACGGGAGAGGGGGACAGCAGTCGCGCGTCTCAAACTTCCTCGACGCACGTCCGGCAAACACTGCGGCTCGAATTGTCGAGAGACTGAGAAAGACTCTCCCTCGCCCATCGGACGGGAGAGGGCCGGGGTGAGGGTCGCTTTGCTTTGTAGCCTTGTTGTTTAGAATCTTCTTTCCCCTCCATGGCCGAAGTCAACCTGCTCCAGTTTTACCCGCACTCCAAACGCCCGATCGAGGAGCGCGGTCAGGTCGTCACCGACGCGGATCGCGCGATCTCGCGGCAGTTCGGCAAAGATTACTTCGACGGCAGCCGGCTGCACGGTTATGGCGGCTTCAATTACCACCCGCGCTTCTGGACCGACACCGTGCGGCACATCTGCGACTACTATCACTTGCCCGAGGACGCGGCGATCCTCGACGTGGGTTGTGCCAAGGGCTTCACGTTGCACGATTTCAAGCTGCTCATGCCCAAAGCGGCCATCGCCGGCCTGGACATCTCGCAATACGCCTACGACCACTGCATCGAGGACGTGAAACCGTTCATGCAGGTCGGCAACTGCAAGTCGCTGCCGTGGCCGGACAAGTCCTTCGACCTCGTGCTGGCGATCAACACCGTCCATAACCTGCCCCTCGAGGAATGCAAACAGGCCCTGCGCGAAATCCAGCGCGTCTCGCGCAAACACGCCTACGTGAACGTGGACGCGTGGCGGACGGAGGAGGAGCGCCGGAAACTTTACCAGTGGGTCGTCACCTGCATGACCGCGATGCACGTGGACGATTGGAAAAAGCTTTTCGCCGAGGTGGGCTACACCGGCGACTATTACTGGTTCATCGCCGAATGACGCGTTTCGGCTCATGTGGCCAGCTTCTGCTTTGATAATGCCCCTCTCCCGGCTGGAAGCCACCCTCTCCCCGTCGGACGGGGAGAGGGACGGGGTGAGAGGCGCTTCGCATACCCTCCCCATGAACCGCGTAGCGCAGTCCGTCCCGGCTGCGAGTTGCGGCAGCGTCCCGCGGCCAGCACGAACGCCCGGCGGGACGCCTGGCGAACTCGCAGGCGAAGACGCCTGCGCTACGGCGTCGCCCGTCCGGTTCAAGGGTTCATTGCGCGAAATTGCTTTTCGGCGAATTCTCTCCCCGTCGGACGGGGAGAGGGCAGG
>Ga0247727_10000376_pt1 | contig 108703 bp, 106 predicted proteins | sample WisWelCaveWW1625_FD_202498 | JGI IMG/M metagenome (GOLD analysis project Ga0247727, IMG submission 202498) | Biofilm microbial communities from Wishing Well Cave, Virginia, United States - WW16-25 | ecosystem: Environmental > Aquatic > Deep subsurface > Groundwater > Cave microbial mat... | reverse complement strand
TCGACCGTGCTCAAGCCCTTCTGGAATTGCACCTGGTTGCGCGCCACCGCCCGCCTCCCCGATCTTGCTGTTCGAAAGTCATAGCAAGCGTTTGCGGCAGGACAGCGGAGACACCGGGGTAATCAGGAAGACTTAAGCGCCGTCTGTGACCGGAATGCAGCAGATTCCCGCGACCAGAGTATATCAAGTTGCGGGCGCACACGCTCGACGCCATGCGGCCCGGCCGCTAAGTTCGCGTCCTTGCCGACCGCGGATCGTTCACCATGTTTCGTCTCCGCCATCGATGATCTGGCCCGGAGCCGCCGCCCATGTTTTTTCGCCAGTACCGGACGATCTCGCAGGCGTTCTACGAGACGTTTGCCGACAGCGGCATCTCCATGGCGGGCGCAGTCGCGTTCTCGTTCGTCCTGTCGCTGTTTCCGTTCTGCATCTTCCTTGGCACGCTCGCCGGCTATTTCGGCGGCGAGGCCTTGGCCCAGCAGGCTGTCGAGCAGCTGTTGCAGCTGGCGCCGGCACCGGTCGTGGAGGCGATCGCGCCGGAGGTGATGGCGGTGATGGGACAGACCCGGTTCGGCCTCCTGACGTTCGGTGCGTTCATTGCGCTGTTTTTCGCCACCAGCGCCATCGAAAGCCTGCGTGCCGCCCTCAACATCGCCTACCGGGTCAAGGAGCAGCGCAGCTATTTCTTGTGTCTGCTGGAAAGCGCGCTGTTCGTGGTCCTCAGCGCCGTCGGCATGCTGGTGCTCGCCTGGGGCATCGTCGTCGGCCCGCAACTTGCGTCCCGCTTCAAGCCCGAGTGGCTGCTGTGGCTTGCCGATACAGGTTGGCTGGCCCTGTTCGCGCGCTACGGCATCGTCGTCGCGGCTATCGGCCTGCAGCTCGTCGCCTACCATCTGTGGCTGGCGGCTGGGCGGCGGCGTCTGGCCGATGTGTGGCCGGGCGTCCTGCTCAGCATCTTGCTGTGGGTGATCACCGCGCAGCTCTTCGCCTCCTGGCTCACCATCTCCGACTACTCGCGCTTCTACGCCGGCCTGACCCGCATCATGAGTGCACTCGTCTTCTTCCAGGTGTCGGCCATCATCGTCATCCTCGGCGCGGAGCTCAACCGCGGCATCCTCGAGATGAAGCGCAAGCTTGCCGCCGCGGAGGACATGGATCGCGAGGTCACCGTCCCGATACCGCCCTCGCACGCGAGTTACAGCGTCGACGGATGAGCCTCGCCAATGTCCCGATCGCGACATTCGTCTGATTGTGCGGTGGGCTCGGAACGAATTTCGCGATCTGAAGGGCACTAGCCAAATCAAGCCTTCTAGTGTGATTCAGATCGAAAAGTCCGCCCACAAAGCCAGCCCGACACGATGGTGCGGACTTCTCGATCATCACACTAGGGTCGCGCGCGCCCACCTCATTTGAAGCGCTTGCGGCTCTCCTCGATCGCATCCTCGAAGGTTCGCAAGCCCGTGGTCGGCGCACCGACCAGAACGGCCATGTTGCCGGGCTTGTGCTCGTTCTTCCACATGCGCGTGTGGGCTTTCGGGATCTGTGCCCAGGGAAACACTTCCGACATGGCGGGATCGACGCGCCGTTCCACGACGAGCTTGTTGGCCTGCGCCGCCTGCAGCAGGTTGGCGAAGTGCGAGCCCTGCACGCGCTTTTGGTGCATCCACAGATAGCGCGCGTCCATGGTCAGGTTGTAGCCCGTGGTGCCGGCGCAGATCACCACCATGCCGCCGCGCTTGACCACGAACACCGACACCGGAAACGTCGCGGCACCGGGATGCTCGAACACGAAGTCGACGTTGTTGCCCTTGCCGGTGATCTCCCAGATGGCGGCGCCGAACTTGCGCGTCTCCTTGAACCAAGCGTCGTACTCGGGCGTGCCGACCTTCGGCAGCTCGCCCCAGCAGCTGAACTTCTTGCGGTTGATGACACCGCGGGCGCCGAGCTGCATGACGAAGTCGCGCTTGTCGTCCTCCGAGACGACGCCGATGGCATTGGCGCCGGAGGTGGCGATCAGCTGCACGGCCATGGAGCCGAGGCCCCCCGACGCGCCCCAGACCAGCACATTCTGCCCGGGCCGGATGACATGCGGGCGATGGCCGAACAGCATGCGGTAGGCGGTGGCCAGCACCAGGATGTAGCAGGCGCTCTCTTCCCAGGTGAGGTGCTTGGGGCGCTCCATCAGCTGGCGGTCCTGCACGCGGCAGAACTGGGCGAAGGAGCCGTCCGGCGTCTCGTAACCCCAGATGCGCTGGGAGGGCGAGAACATGGGATCGCCGCCGTTGCATTCCTCGTCGTCGCCGTCGTCCTGGTTGCAATGGATGACGACCTCGTCGCCGACCTTCCAGCGCTTCACCTTGGAGCCGACGGCATAGATGATGCCGGCCGCGTCGGAGCCGGCGATGTGATAGGGGTTCTTGTGCACGTCGAGCGTGGAGATCGGCGTGCCGAGCGCTGCCCACACACCGTTGTAGTTGACGCCCGCTGCCATCACCAGGACCAGCACGTCGTGGCTGTCGAGCTCCCAGGTCGGCAGCACCTCGACCTGCATGGCCTGGTCTGGAGGCCCATGCCGCTCCTTGCGGATGGCCCAGGCGTACATCTGCTTGGGGACATGGCCGAGCGGCGGGATCTCGCCGATCTCGTAGAGGTCCTTGCGCTGGGTCACGCTCGCCACCGCCGGTGCCGCCACGGGCGCTGCGCCGTTCGACATGGCCACGACCTTCGGCGCGGCTAGCGGAGGCGCGTTGGACACGGACCCCGAGGACGCCTTGGCGCGGGATACAGGTTTTGAGCGAGCCGTCATGCTTCTTGCTCCCCTAACTCGACCGCTCCGGCCTCGGACCATGGCAGAGCGCAAGGCAGTGATTGTTGCGGTGCAAAGAGTCCGACAGATCACCATCTCGCTCAAGCGAATTCTGCTCGGGTTGCAGCACCTGCGCTAAACTGGCCTTAACTCAGCTCCGCTAGACTTGCGCAGAGACAGGGCCCAGCCAACCGGCCTTGGGGGTGAGACTGCGACCGGCGGGTATCCAACCATGGCCTTCCTAATGAAGCATATCGAGGGGATCATGATGATCGATCACCCTACGATCATTGTCATCGCCGTATTGTGCGTGCTGGCAGCCTATTTCGTTAAAGAATACCTCGCTGCTCCGCCCATGATCATCTTCGTGTATCCGGTCCTTGTGCTGTTCTCCATCCTGTTTCAGTACGCGTTCATCTTGGTCGATCTGTATCCGCCCAACAAGATGGACCAGTGGCTGATGTGGACCATCATGGCCACCATCTGCGGGAACGTCGCCGGCCTGGGCCTCGTCGCGTGGCTGGCGTCGCTGCGCGACGGCTCCCCGAGCCCCAACCGCTGAAGGCCGCTTGCCCCAGCGGCAAAGCCGCGGGCTCAAGCTTCGTTTTGCGCTGCACCGTTGCCGGGTTAGGCTGGGGACAATCTCGCGTTTGCGAATGAGGATTGGACGCCATGATCCGGCCCAAGCGGACCAGCCCTGCCGCGCTCTTGCCGGAGCCTGACAAACCCTGGATGTTTCGCACCTATGCCGGGCATTCGACGGCGACCAAGTCCAACGAGCTCTATCGCAACAACCTGGCCAAGGGTCAGACCGGCCTCTCCATCGCCTTCGATCTGCCGACGCAGACGGGCTACGACTCCGACCATGAGCTCGCGCGCGGCGAGGTCGGCAAGGTCGGCGTGCCGGTCTCGCACCTGGGCGACATGCGCGCGCTGCTTGCCGACATTCCGCTTGGCGAGATGAACACCTCGATGACGATCAACGCCACGGCGGCCTGGCTGCTGGCGCTCTACGTCGCCGTCGCCGACGAGCAGGGCACGCCGCGCACACGCCTCACCGGCACCATTCAAAACGACATCATCAAGGAGTATCTCTCGCGCGGCACCTACGTGTTCCCGCCGGAGCCGTCACTCAGGCTGATCAAGGATACGATCATCTTCACCTGCGGCGCGGCGCCGAAGTGGAACCCAACCAACGTGTGCTCCTATCACCTGCAGGAGGCCGGCGCCACGCCGGTGCAGGAGCTGGCCTTCGCGCTCGCCACGGCCCAGGCCGTGCTCGATGCCGTGCGGGCGTCCGGCGAGGTGAAGCCCGACGCCTTCGGCGCCGTGGTCGGGCGCGTCTCGTTCTTCGTCAACGCGGGCCTGCGGTTCATTACCGAAATCTGCAAGATGCGCGCCTTCGCCGAGCTGTGGGGCGAGATCACGGCCGAGCGCTACGGCGTGACGGACGCCAAGCATCGCCTGTTTCGCTATGGCGTGCAGGTCAACTCGCTGGGGCTGACCGAGCAGCAGGCCGAAAACAACGTCTATCGCATCCTGATCGAGATGCTGGCCGTGACGCTCTCACGCGATGCCCGGGCCCGCGCCGTGCAGCTGCCCGCCTGGAACGAGGCGCTTGGCCTGCCGCGGCCGTGGGACCAGCAGTGGTCGATCCGGATGCAGCAGATCCTGGCCTACGAGACCGACCTGCTCGAATACCCCGACGTATTCGACGGCTCCAAGGTCGTCCGCCGCAAGGTCGACGAGCTCAAGGCCGCGGCCAAGGCGGAGCTCGCGCGCATCGATGCCATGGGCGGAGCGGTGGCGGCCATCGACTACATGAAGCGGGCGCTGGTCGAGAGCAACACCGAGCGCGTGCGCCGCATCGAGGCCGGCGAGCAGATCGTCGTCGGCGTCAACCGCTGGACCGAGACGGAAGCCTCCCCGCTCTCCGCCGGCGAGGGCGCCGTGCTGTCGGTCGGCCCCGCGCTCGAAGCGGAGCAGATCGCGCGGCTCGAGGCGTGGCGCGCCGGACGCAATGCCAAGGCCGTCAAGGCAGCGCTCGCCGGGCTCGAGCGCGCGGCCAGGGAGGACAGCAACGTGATGCAGCCCTCGATCGCCTGCGCCAAGGCCGGCGTGACCACCGGCGAATGGGGCGCGGTGCTGCGCGGCGTGTTTGGCGAGTACCGCGCACCGACCGGCATCTCGCGCGGCGCCGTGGTGGGCTCAGACAGCACGCTGGAGGACATGCGCGCCGAGGTCGAGCGCGTCTCCGCGCGGCTCGGGCGGCGCATCAAGCTGCTCGTCGGCAAGCCGGGCCTCGACGGCCATTCCAACGGCGCCGAGCAGATCGCAGTCAGAGCGCGGGACTGCGGCATGGAGGTGGTGTACGAGGGCATCCGCCTCACCCCGGCGCAGATCGTGCGCGCGGCCGTCGACGAGGCGGTGCACGTGGTGGGCCTGTCCATTCTCTCGGGCAGCCACGTGCCGCTGGTCGGCGAGGTGATGAGCCGCATGCGCAAGGAAGGCCTGGACAACGTGCCGGTGGTGGTGGGCGGCATCATCCCGCCGGACGACGCCGCGATCTTGAAGGGCCTGGGCGTCGCTGCCGTCTACACGCCCAAGAACTTCCAGCTCAACGTCATCATGCGCGAGATCGTGCGGCTGGTGGACGGCCTCGCCGAGGCGGCTTGAACGATCTCAGCCTGCCGCGGCAGCATGCCGCGTCACAACGGCGGAGTTAGCGCCCCATCTTGCATCGAGACGGCCGGCGCCTCGCTTCCGCCGCGCGCCAGGCATAGGCCTCCTCGCGCCGACCTCGTGCAAGGGCCCATGAGCACCAACCGCTGCATCAAGCCTTCGCGCCCCGCCCGCAAGGTCGAAACGCGATCCGGGCGCTACATCTCTCAACTCATCGGCTACGGCATCCTCGCCGTCGCCTTGCTCCTCATCGCCATCGGCGTCGCCACGGCGCACGAATTCACCGCCAAGGGCGTGACAGCGATCCATCCCTGGGCGCGGGCGACGCCGGGCGGGGCCAAGGTCGGCGGCGCTTTTCTCGAGATCAAGGCGGCGCCCGGCCAAGGCGATCGTCTGATCGCCGTCAGGAGCCCAATCGCCGGCTCAGCCGAGATGCACACCCACATCATGGACGGCGGCGTGGTCCGCATGCGCCGCGTCGATGCGATTGCCTTGCCCGGCGGCAAGTCGGTCGTGCTCAAGCCCGGCGGCTATCACCTGATGCTCATGGACCTGAAGGCGCCGCTGAAGGAGGGCGACCTCCTCAAGCTGACGCTGGTGTTCGAGAAAGCCGGCGAGCTCGAGATCGAGGCCACCGTGGAGCCGATCGGCGCCAAGGGGCCGCACGGCTTCGATGGCCAGCCGGGCCATCCCCCCGACAAGGCCGACGCGCACAAGCACTGAACCGCACTACTACCGCGACTGCGGCACGCTCGGCGTCGACGGCTGCAGCTTGTCGAGGATGCCGCCGCGGCCGGGGGCTGGCGCCGCCGGCTGCGCTGGCTGGTCCTGCGCTGCGGGCAGGCCCGACGGCGCAGGCGGCTCGCCCTTGGCCGGCTGCGAGGTAGCCGGCGTGTCGAGGATCGAACGCGTTGCCTCGGGCCGCGTGGCGATCAGCGTCAGCAATAGGCTGGTGGTGAAGAACGCCGCGGCGAGGCCGGCCGTCACGCGCGTGAGGAAGTTGGCCGTACCCCTGCCCGACATGAAGCCACCGCCGCCGCCGATGCCGAGCGCGCCGCCCTCGGACCGCTGCAGCAGCACGACGCCGACCAGCCCGGCCGCGATCATGAGGTGGATGATGAGTAGGACGGTAGTCATGGCCGATCCTTGTGCCGATCCTTGTATCGCATTTCGACGGCGCTTCTACACCAGGTGCGCCCGCGGAACCAGCGGGCAAACCCGACCGCGGGCTAGTTCTTGGCCGGCGGCGCCGGCTGGCCGGCGAACGGATTGGTGCCCGCCTCTCCCGGCGGCGGGCGGTAGGCATCGTCGGCCTTCGCCTTGGCCTTGGGCCGCGCTTTCGGCGGTGCGGGCTCGCCACCGGCATCCTTGGCCGTCTTGGCGGCTGTCGCCTTCTCCGTCTTGCCCGGCTCAGCTTTGCCCGGCCCCTTCGCCTTCGTGTCCGCCTTGTCCTTGGCCTCGCCGCCTGCCGCCGCCTCGCCCGCCTTGTCGCCCTTGGTCACGGCGGCAGCCTTCTTCTTGACCTTGGCGCCCTTGTCGGCGCCTGGGCCGGCGCCCTTGGTCTCGGGGCCGCTGGCCTTGCGCTCCGCGCTCGAGGCCTTGGGCGCAGGCTCGGTGGCGCCGGCCGGCTCCTTGTCGCTATCCTTGCTCTCGGCGGCAACGGCGGCGGGATCGGCCTCGATCTCGACCGGCAGCTCCACCAGCGGCTTGCCGCCGCAGCGGAACAGCAGCTGCTCGTCGAGCTCGATCAGGCGGCGCACCTGATCGAGCTGGTCGGGCGCCAGGTTGGCCTTGGCCCATTGCGCGCCCTTGGCCATGCTGCTGCGCACGCCGGCCTTCTCCATCAGCTCCTGCTCGCCCTTGAACTTGGCGCAGTCCTCCTTGCCGAGCTGCGCCACACGCGCAGCCGACGTCTGCAACAGCAGGGCGCAGATGAAGACGATGATGCCGCTGCGCGTCATGCGTTCTCTTGCTGGCCCGATCTGTCGCCTGCCTGGTCGTCTCGGAAAACGGCTTGCCGACTAGGCTTCATTTCGGGCTTTCATGCGGCGGGGTCAAGCGCCGCAGGCGGCGATGATGGGCAGGAAATCGTCGGCCTTGAGGCTGGCACCGCCGACCAGCGCACCGTTGACGTTGGCCACGGCCATCAGCTCGCGCGCATTGTCCGGCTTGACCGAGCCGCCGTATAGTATGCGCATCGCCTCGCCGGCGGCGCCGAGACCGCGGGCGAGCTCAGCCCGCACGAAGGCGTGCACCTCCGCCACGTCGGCCGGCTTGGCCGTGAGGCCGGTGCCAATCGCCCACACCGGCTCGTAGGCGATCACGCAGTTCTCGGCGGTCGTGCCTGCCGGCAGCGAGCCCGCGAGCTGGCGCGCGACCACGGTCAGCGTCAGCCCTGCCCTGCGCTCACCCGCTGTTTCGCCGACGCAGACAATGGCCATGAGGCCGGCGCGGTGCGCCGCCTCGGCCTTGGCCTTGACGTCGCGGTCGCGCTCGCCGTGGTCGGCGCGGCGCTCCGAATGGCCGACGATGACGGCGCTGGCGCCTGCATCCCTGAGCATCTCGACCGAGATGTCGCCGGTATGCGCGCCGCTCGACTTGGCGTGGCAGTCCTGGCCGCCGACCAGCAGCCTCGAGCCCGACGCCTCGCGCGCCAGCGCCGCGAGCAAAGTCGCCGGCGGGCAGAGCATGGCATCGACCCCAGGGGCGAAGCCCGCCTCGGCGAGGCGGTCGCGCACGCGGCGGGCCTCTCCCAGCGCAGCCGCCAGGCCGTTCATCTTCCAGTTGCCGGCCACCAGCGGCCGAATGCGCGAAGCCATGTTCAAGCCCTCTTGTGCTATCCCGCTCCCCGCAACCGGGGAGAGGGAGTACGTTGGCGACTTGCCGGGCCGATCCGGGGTTCATAATATGCCGCGCGTCCGCCTCAAAGTGCGGAATCGCGAGAGCAAATCACCCCGGACGGCAGCGGCGAGCCAAGTTTCGTCCGCGTCTGTGCGGCGGCAACGGATAGCCACGAACATGCTCGATGCAATGCGACGCGGGGCCTTGAATTGGCTGGCCAAGATCCTGCTTGGCCTGCTGATCATTGCCTTCGCCGTCTGGGGCGTGGCCGACGTGTTCCGCGGCTACGGCCAAGGCACGCTCGCCCGCATCGGCAACACCGAGATCTCGGTGGAGCAGTACCGGCAAGCCTATCAGGACGAGCTCGCCTCGATCTCGCGCCAATTCGGACGCCGCCTGACCCCCGAGCTGGCCAAGAGGCTGGGCGTCGACCAGCGCGCCCTGTCGCGCCTGATCGGCGCGGCCGCTATCGACAATCACGCCCGCGAGCTGCGGCTGGCGCTCTCCGACAAGGGCATCGCCGACATCATTCGCGACGATCGCATGTTCCAGAACCCGCCGGGGACGTTCTCAACCCTGGCGTTCCAGAGCTTCCTGCGCCAGAGCGGCACATCGGAGGGGCGCTATGTCGAGACGCGACGGCGCGAGGAGGTGCGCGACCAGCTGACCGACAGCCTGCTCGGCGCCGCTGCATCGCCGCAGGTGCTGATCGATCTCCTGCACAGCCATCGTGAGCAGACGCGCGTCATCGAGCACTTCACGCCGGATTTCGACAAGCTCATCAAGATGGCCGAGCCCGACGAGGCCAAGCTCACAGAATACTACGAGCAGAACAAGCGCCAGTTCATGATCCCCGAGCTGCGCAAGGTCAACGTGCTGCTGCTCGGCCGCGACGCCGTCAAGGAGCAGATCTCCGTCACGGACGAAGAGATCAAGGCTATCTACGATGAGGACAAGGAGAAGTTCAACACACCCGAGAAGCGGCGCATCCAGCAGCTCGCATTTCCCGACAGGGCGGCGGCGGACAGGGCCTACGCCGAGCTCTCCAAGGCCAAGAACTTCGCCGAAGCGGCGACCAAGCTCGGCTTCAAAGAGAGCGACATCGACCTCGGCGTCGTCTCCCGGCGCGACATGATCGATAGCAAGATCGCGGATGCCGCCTTCGCCCTGAAGAAGGACGAGCTGTCGAAGCCGGTCGAAGGCCAGTTCGCGCTGGTGCTGCTGCGCGTGAGCGAGATCGTCGCCGGCAAGCAGCGCACCTTCGATGAGGTCAAGGGCGAGATCAGGGACCGGATCGCCAACGAGCGCGCGGGCCACGAGCTGCAGGTGCTGCACGACAAGATCGAGGACGAGCGTGCGTCAGGCAAGCCGCTGAAGGAGATCGGCGAGGGCCTGAAGCTGGCCTTCCGCGAGATCGCCGCCACCGATCGCGAGGGCAAGACCACGGCCGACACGCCGGCATTCGAGCATCCCGAGGCCGCCCGGATCGCGCAGGCGGCGTTCGCTGGCGGCGTCGGCCTCGAGGCCGACGCCATCGAGCTCACCGGTGGCGGCTACGCATGGGTCGACGTGATCGCCATCACGCCCGAGAAGCAGAAGCCCTTCGACGAGGTCAAGGCCGAGGTCAAGACGGCCGCCATCGAGCAGGAGCGGCGCCGGGAGGTGGCAGCATTCGCAGCCAGGCTCGCCGAGCGGCTGACCAAGGGCGAGACGCCGGAGGCGCTGGCCAAGGAGACGGGCGCCAAGGTGGAGAAGACGATCCCCGTGACGCGCACCACCGTGCCGCAGGGCCTGACCCAGAACGCGGTGCAGCAGGCCTTCATCCTGCCCAAGGGCGGGGCCACCTCCGCGGCCAGGGCCGACGGCAAGGGGCGCACGCTCATCCGCGTTGCCGACATCGTCGCCGCGCCCCCGCCCACCGCGGAGCAGACGGGACGCCTCAAGGCCGAGCTCACGCGCCAGCTCCAGACCGACATCCTCGCCGAATACGTCGGCGGGCTCGAGAAGCGCTTCGGGCTCACCGTCAACGAGGCCGCGATGCGCCAGGCACTGGGAACGGGGCGCGAGACCGACATCGAGTGAAGGAGCGGCCGTCGTCCGGCCGCAGCACACCCATGACCAAGCTCGACGTGGTTGGCACCGAATTCGAGGCCCTGCCGGCGCGCGCAACCTTCCTTGCCCGTTACCGCAAGGGCGAGCCGCAGGTGTTGTGGACCCGGCTCGTTGCCGACCTCGAGACGCCGGTGTCGGCGGCGCTGAAGCTCGGCTACGGGCAGCCCATGAGCTGCCTGCTGGAGTCGGTCGAGGGCGGCGCCGTGCGCGGGCGCTATTCCATCATCGGCATCGCGCCCGACATCGTCTGGCGCGCCTTCGGCGACCGGGCCGAGATCAATACGCAGGCGCAAGTCGATGCGCACGCCTTCGAGGCGGAGGCGCTGCCGGCGCTGGCCTCGCTGCGATCGCTGCTCGCGCGCTCGCGTATCGCCCTGCCGGACGAGCTGCCGCCGATTGCCGCCGGCGTCATCGGCTACATGGGCTACGACACCGTGCGGCTGGTCGAGCACCTGCCCGATGTGAAGCCCGACACGCTGGCCGTCCCCGACAGCATCTTCGTGCGCCCGACCATCATGGTGGTGTTTGACTCGGTCAAGGACGAGATGATCGTGGTGACGCCAGCCTATCCGCGCCCCGGCATCGACGCGGAGACGGCCTACGCCAATGCCTTCGAGCGCCTGCGCGGCGTCGTCGCCGCGCTGGACGAGCCGCTGCCGCATGCCACCGCCATGTCCGGCATCGAGCTCGCCTTGCCGACCCCCGTCTCCAACACGTCCCCCGACGAGTTCGAGGACCTGGTGGCGAGGGCCAAGGAGTACATTGCCGCCGGCGACATCTTCCAAGTCGTGCTGTCGCAGCGCTTTGCCGCGCCATTCACGCTGCCCTCCTTCGCGCTCTACCGGGCGCTCAGGCGCACCAACCCCTCGCCGTTCCTGTTCCACCTCGACTTCGGCACCTTCTCGCTGGTGGGCTCGAGCCCTGAGATCCTGGTGCGCGTGCGCGACGGCGAGGTGACGGTCAGGCCGCTTGCCGGCACGCGCCGCCGCGGCGCGAGCCCTGAGGAGGACAAGGCGCTCGAGAAGGAGTTGCTGGCCGACCCCAAGGAGCGGGCCGAGCACCTCATGCTGCTCGACCTTGGCCGCAACGACGTCGGCCGCGTCGCCAAGATCGGCTCGGTGCGCGTGACCGAGAGCTTCCAGGTCGAGCGCTACAGCCACGTCATGCACATCGTCAGCCACGTGGTCGGCGCGCTCGACAAGAAGCACGACGTGATCGCCGCGTTGATGGCGGGCTTCCCCGCCGGTACGCTGTCGGGCGCCCCCAAGGTGCGCGCCATGCAGATCATCGACGAGCTGGAGAAGGAGAAGCGCGGGCCATACGGGGGCTGCGTCGGCTACTTCTCGGCCGACGGCGAGATGGACAGCTGCATCGTGCTGCGCACGGCGCTGGTCAAGGACGGCATGATCTACGTGCAGGCTGGCGCCGGCGTCGTCGCCGACAGCGATCCTGCCGCCGAGCAGACGGAGTGCGAATACAAGGCCCGCGCGCTGTTCAAGGCCGCCGAGGAGGCAGTGCGCTTCGCCGAACGCACGCGGCGCGGCAACAGGTAAAGGGGCCGCAGCGGACGCTGCAGCCCCGATGTCTCTCGTGCGTCAGCGGCAAAGATCAGTCGAGCTTGATGGTGAACCGCGCCGTGACCGTGTGGAACTGCACATCCACGCTCTCGTTGAGAAGCACGGTGCCGGCCGTTCCCGACGTCGCCGTCGAATGGTCCACCTTACCGAGGTCGACGTAGTTGTATTCGATGCCGAACACCAGGTTCTTCAGGACGGCATGCGCGACGCCGAAACCAGCGGTCCAGCCATGGTGCCATTCCTTCTCGCCGGCCTTGCAGGTACCCGCGATGCAGGCCCCGGTGAAGGCGAATACGCTGTCGGCCACCCGCGAGTCGACCTCGCCGCCGGCGTAGCCGCCCTTGACGTAGATCAGCCGGCGGTCGAAGGCGTAGCCGAGCCGACCCGTCAACGTCGCGTACCAGTCGATATCGACGGCCCAGCGGTCGCTGATCGGATAGAACGGGCTGACCTTGTTGTGATCGTTCAGCGGCCCGCGCGTGACGCTCCATTCGGCGCCATACACCCAGGACCCGGACTGGAAGTTGTAGCCCGAGTGGCTGCCGACGACCAAGCCTTCCAGGTCTTGACTGAAGGTGCCCGAGCCGCCCGTGCCCGTGGCCCAGAACGTCGAGCCGGTGATGCTGTGATCGGCATCGCCCCAACCATAGCCGGCATGCAGGCCGGTGTAGAAGCCGCGCCAGCTCCAGGGCGCGTCCACGACGACCTTGTCGCGCTTGGCCATGCCGTCGGCGCGAACCGCACCCACAGAAAGGGGCAGGGCCGCGGCGGCCGCCACGGCGGCGATGCAGAGATATTGCCAGAAACGGCGCATGGTCTTCCTCCGAAAGCGCTCTGGGCCACCCATACGCGCCACAACGGTTCCGATCCTACCGGCTGTGCCGAGTCGGGCCATCGATCGTTGCAGCTTCGCCATCCTGTAGCGGAGGGCGGTCTTGCGCCCCAAACGAAGCCGGCAAACCGCGGCAAATCAGACGGTTAGCCGTTTCGATCGGGGGCGGCCGGCTGTGACGCAACCGCCACAGGCGCATGCCATTTCATCCGACTAGGGCGGCGTCACCGGTGCAACTCCAGATCTGGGACAGGCTGGCACTTGCCCGGCCATCGGCTATCCTCGCCCCATGCTCACACTCTGCCTGCTGCGCCACGCCAAGTCCGACTGGGGGGATGCCAGCCTCGATGACTTCGATCGGCCGCTGGCCAAGCGCGGCCAGAATGCCGCCCCGCGCATGGGGGCCTACATGGCCGAGCACGGCATCGCGCCGGAGCTGATCTTGTGCTCGCGGGCCGTGCGCGCTCGCCAGACGTTGGATCTGGTGCTGCCATGCCTCGCCGGCGGCCCGACCGTCGTCTACGAGCAGGATCTTTACCTGGCGCCGCCGTCGGTGCTGCTTGCCCGCCTGCGCAAGGTCGTAGCCAAAATCCGCCGCGTCCTGATCGTCGGTCACGACCCCGGCATGCAAGCCCTTGCGGTCGAGCTGGCGGGAGCGGGAGACCCCAGGATGCTCCAGGCCATCGCGGCCAAGTTTCCGACGGCGGCCCTTGCCGTCTTCACCTTCAAGGCGCGAGACTGGGGCAAGGTCGGCCCCGGCAAGGGCCGCCTCGATGCTTTCGTGACGCCAAAGATGCTGGCCTGACACCGACGAGCGCGGCCGCAGCGGACCATTCCAATGTTCGCCGCGCGGCCGCCCGATCTCAGGGCCTCTGGCTCAGGGCTTCTGGATCACCACCCGGCCATCCGTGGCCTGCGCTGGGCTCGCCAGGTAAGGGCCCATATTCTCCTTGATCCACCCCAGCACCTGGGTGTTGCACTTCTCCGCCGCCAGCTTGTCCTCGAACAGGCTGACCGTGGTGATGGTGTCGTCGTCGCCCAGGATCATGTAGTAGCCCTTGAAACCGGGCGCGCCGCTGATGAGCGGCAGAGCTCCGTCGCGGGCGCGCTTGATGACGTCGTCGCTCACTCCGGGTTTCAGCTTGGCTTGACGGACGGCTGCGTACATTGGCGTTCTCCCTTTTGTGTTGGTTCCCCGCTGACCGGCAACGATAGCCCTCATGCAGCCTGCTGAGAAATCACTTCGATAAAGAACGTCCGGCTTGACCTTGGCCGCGGGGGGCCACTAAACCCTTGGGCCATGCTGGTCCTGATCGATAACTACGACAGCTTCACCTATAATCTCGTCCACTACCTGGGCGAGCTCGGTGCCGGCTGCGAGGTATTCCGCAACGACAAGATCGCGGTGGCCGAGGTGCTGGCCATGGCGCCCAAGGGCATCGTGCTCTCGCCCGGTCCCTGCACCCCCAACGAGGCCGGCATCTGCCTCGAGCTGATCGAGAAGGCGGGCCCGACCATCCCGATCCTGGGCGTCTGCCTCGGCCACCAGGCGATCGGCCAGGTCTACGGCGGCCGGGTGATCCGCGCGCCCGTGCTCATGCACGGCAAGCTCTCCAAGATCACGCATCGCGGTAGCGGCCTGTTCAAGGGCCTGCCCAAGAAGTTCGAGGTCACCCGCTATCATTCGCTGATCGTCGATCGCGATCACCTGCCCGAGTGCCTCGCCATCACCGCCGACACCGACGACGGGGTCATCATGGGACTGCAGCACAAGACCCACCCCGTGCACGGCGTGCAGTTCCACCCCGAGAGTATCGCCTCCCAGCACGGCCACGACCTGCTCGCCAACTTCCTCGACCTTGCCGGCATGAGCCCGCGCCGCCGCAACGCGCGCACGGCCCGCCACGCCGCCTGAAGGCACGACGAGCCAGCCCGATGGACACCCAGCCCTCCGCCGAGTTGCGCGCCCTGATCCAGAAAGTCTCGGGCGGCGCCACGCTCAGCGAGGAGGAGATCCGCACCGCGCTGGACCAGATGACGGCCGGCGCCGCCACCCCGGCGCAGATGGGCGCCTTCCTGATGGCGCTGCGCGTGCGCGGCGAGACGGTGGAGGAGATCACCGGCGCCGCGCAGATGCTGCGGGCGCGCATGCACCGGGTGGACGTGCCGCCCGATGCCGTCGACATCGTCGGCACCGGCGGCGACAGTCACGGCACCTATAACGTGTCGACCTGCGCGGCGCTGATTGCGGCCGGCGCCGGCGTGAAGATCGCCAAGCACGGCAACCGGCGCGTGTCCTCCAAGTCCGGTGCTTCTGACGTGCTGGCCGAGCTGGGCGTCAAGCTGGATGTGCCGTTCGACACCATCTCGCGGTGCGTGTCGGAGGCCGGCCTCGGCTTCCTGTGGGCTCCCAGGCATCACCCCGCGCTTGCACACTTCGCGCCGATCCGCGGCGAGCTGGGCATCCGCACCATCTTCAACCTGCTGGGCCCGATCTGCAATCCGGGCGGGGTCAAGCGTCAGATCGTGGGCGTGTTCTCCTGGCACTGGGTGGAGCCGATCGCGCACGTGCTGAGGAACCTCGGCGCCGAGCACGTCTGGGTGGTGCACGGCCACGACGGCCTCGACGAGCTCACCACCACGGGTGCCACCGACGTCGCCGAGCTGAAGGACGGCAAGGTCACAGTGTTCGAGGTGACGCCGGCCGACGCCGGGCTGGCACCCGCCAAGCTCTCCGACCTCAAGGGCGGCGACGAGAAGCAGAACGCCGCCGCCATCCGCGACGTGCTTTCGGCCAAGAAGACGCCGCTGCGCGACATCGCTCTCCTCAACGCGGCGGCGGCCCTGATCGTCGCCGGCAAGGCCGCCAGCCTCGTCGATGCCGCCGCGATCGCGGCACGCGCCGTCGATACCGGCGCAGCCCAGGCCGCGCTCGACCGGCTGGTGGCGATCAGCAACGGGCGCGAGTAGGCCGGTAAAGCTTTCCCCGCGGCTGCGGACGACCCACTGTCGTCATCCCGGCCTGGTCCCGTTCGCGCTCGCGCGAGGCCTTCTCGCGCGCGCCTCCGGCACGACGGCGGTGAGGCCGCCCGCAGGCGGAAGCGGGAGATTGGCCGCGTGCCCGCGAGCCCTGCGTCCAGCGCTATTGCTGATCGTTGTCCAGGATGGTCTGGATCGTCTCGTACAGAATCGCGCCTGCAGCCGGACTGATGGCGAGATACTCCGCCCAGGCCGTCTGCTGCGCCAGTCGCAACCAAGCGAGGTAATCGTCCTTGGTGAACTTGCGGTACTTGGCCCCGGCCTTGGTGAAGGTCTCGATGAAGCGTTTCTCGGCGTCCCGCTGCGCCGCGAAGAAATAGTCCTCCGAGATCTCGGCTGCGGCTTCGAACGCCACCTTTTCCGCCTCCGACAAGCCGTCCCAGATCGGCTTCGATATCAGCAGGGTGTTCAGGAACATCCATATGCCTGGGCTGCCCGCCGTAAAATGCTTGGCGTGCTCGTACACCTTCGTCGATACGAACGTCTCGTAGGAGGTGAGCGCACCATCGAGCTTGCCGGACCGCATGGCCTCGTGGATCTCGTTTGAGGGCAGCTCCACCGGCGTGGCACCGGCCTTCTTGAGCATGAGATCGAACAAGCGATCCCCGCCGCGCAATCTCAAGCCCTTCACCGAGTCCGGCCCAGCGACCTCCCGGTTGCTCGTGGCAAATCCGCCTGGCACCCACCACCACGTCAGGACGTGGACGCCGTTGGCATTGGCCACCTGCTGCAGATATTCGAGAAGCTTCGAGCCCCTGAGGGCACGGACGGCATCGAGGCTGGGGTAGAGCCCCGGCAGCACCGCCAGAGAAAATTCAGGCACCTTCTTGACCGCATAGGGCAGCACGTAGACGCTCATCTCCAGGCGCCCGGATTGAAGCGCGTCGAACTGCTCCTCAGCCTTGATATTCAGCGACAGCCGCGGATGAATCCGAAACGAGAGCCCGGGCACGCGCAGATTGACTTCCTGCACGAATATTCGCGTCGCCCGGTCACGCGTGTCGGTCTCGCCGGGCCATTGGTGCGAGATCTTGAGCTCTCTGCCGATGGCGGCATCGAGCGGCATCAGCAAGCATGCTGTCACCAGCGCTGAGGCAAGGCGCATATTGGATCTCCTACGCAGCAACATCGGCCGCACACAATGCGTCGCAACAATACGTAGACTTCGACGGCGGTTCTCTGCTCGCGCCCGATCACTCTTGATCACGAAGGCGAGAGCAGGCCGCGCATCGATATCCGTGTGCAGCAATTAGATTTGCGGCCCGCTCAAAGGCTTGCGGCAGTGAGTGAAGAATCGAGATGGCCGGCAGGAGATTGCGTTCAAGCTGCGACTGTGCCTTGCCGCTTGAGGCCGACGTACTGCAGCTCGCCGAACAGGCCCACGGCCAGCGCCTGGGCGATCACGAAGGCGTAACCCAACGCCGTCGGCGCAACGAGGCCCGACAGCAGCAGGCCGAAGCTCGCGACCGTCCACAGCGCGTTGGCGGCGATGATGGCCCACACGGCTGCGGTCGAAGTGCGCTCGCGCGTGCCGACCCAGGCGACGAAGGCCACGAACGGGATGAGGATCAGGCCAGCCTCGCGCATCAGGGCGAGTGGCAGGCCCAGCAGTCCCTCGAGCAGGCCGGCGCCGCCGACCAGCAACAGGGCGGTGGCGCCGCTGGCGCCGGCGTCGAGCAGGAGGGCGTTGCGGAGAAAGGCTGTGGGTTGCATGGTCGACATGGTTTGGCTCCTTGCGTACTGCGGTTGTGGCCGCAGGATTGCGGAGTCCGGTCGCCAAGTCGATTAACTGGCAGGTAATGGCCGCGGCATCGGCGCCTCACCGCGCCCGCAGCGGCGCGTAGCCCAGGTGCGTGCCGGCATCGACCAGCAGCGTCTCGCCGGTGACGCGCCGGGCGGCGTCCGAGATCAGGAACAGCGCCGCGTCCGCCACGTCCTCGGCCGTCGAGGCCACCTGCAGCGGCGTCGACTTGATGACGTTGTCGCGGATCCTCTGCGCCGTCTCGGCGTCGTAGGCGTCGGAGAACCAGCGCGTGTCCATGAAGCCCGGGCAGATGGCATTGACCCGGATCTTCGGCGCCAGCGCGCGGGCGAGCGACAGCGTCATGGTGTTGAGCGCGCCCTTGGAGGCCGCATAGGCGACTGACGAGCCGATGCCCACCACCCCGGCGACGGAGGACACCATCAGCACGCTCGAGCGCTCCGCCGCCTCCAGCAGCGCCCGGCAGGCGCGCACCATCAAGAAGGGCCCGACCGTGTTGATGGCATAGAGGCGCTGGAAGTCCTCCGCCGTGAGCCCGTCGAGATCGGCGTGCTTGGGGACATGCTTGGTGATGCCGGCGCTGTTGACGAGCGCGTCGATCCGGCCAAAGCGCGTGGCGGCGGCGGCGATGCGCCGGCAATCGGCGTCCACGCCGACGTCGCCCTGCACCAGCTCGGCTTGCGCGCCTGCCGCTTGCACAGCCGCGGCCGTCGCCTCGGCCTCCTTGCTGCTCCTCGAATAGTTGATGACGACGGCCCTGGCGCCGCGCTTGGCCGCGCCGATGACGATGGCGGCGCCGAGGCCAGTCGCGCCGCCGGTCGCCAGGATCACCTTGCCGTCGAAGTCGCCCATAGCGATCGTCCCCCGCCTCGTGCCGGTGTCTGACCCTCTGGGTCAGACACGATTGCGACACACCCAAAAGAAAGTCGGCGTCATGGTATCAGACCCGGAGGGTCTGATACCCACTCATATCCCGAGCATCGACCGCACCTGTTTCAGGCCCTCCTGGTGCTGGCTGTAATTGCGCCCGCCGAGCACGCCGCCGTCCACCACGATGTCGATGGCGTTGACGAAGGTCGAGCGGTCGGAGGCGAGCCACAAGACGCACTGGGCGATGTCGTCGGGCATGCCGGCACGCGGGATCGGCGATGCCTTGGAATACACCTGCATGATCTTGGCAGCCGCAGCCTCGGCATTTTGCGTCTCCATGCCCAGCGCCTTTGCCAGGATGCCGGTCGTGATCGGGCCCGGCGACACCGAGTTGACGCGCACGTTGTGCTCGCCAAGCTCCATGCCGACGCAGCGGGTGAGGTGGTTCACCGCCGCCTTCGCCGCACTGTAGATCATCGAGGTTGAATATCCCGACTGATGCCCGGCGATCGAGCCGTTGTTGATGATACTGCCCGAGCGCTGCTGCATCATGATCGGCGCCGCGTGCTTCATGCCGAGCATCACCGAGCGCACCAGCAGCGCCATGGCCGCGTCGAACCCCTCGACGGGAATGGACGTGATGCTGCCCGTCGGCGCCGGCCCACCGGCATTGTTGAACAGATAGTCGAGGCGCGGCCCGAAGGCCTTCTGGGTCTCGCCGATCACCCGCTTCCAGTCGGCCTCGAGCGTGGCGTCGGCCTGGATGAACCTGGCATTCTTGCCGAGCTTCGCCGCCAGCGCCTCGCCTTCGGCTTTGCGCCGGCCGGTGAAGACGACCCTTGCGCCTTCCTCGACGAACAGCTCAGCCGTCCTGGCGCCGATGCCGCTGGTTGCGCCCGTGATGATCCCCACCTTGCCGTCGAGCATACCCATGACGTTTCCTCGCGTCTCGTGCTGGTCCCTCGCACCATACTAGCGTGGTTCCGGTGCAACTGAAGCGGCACGTGCTCGACCCTCCCTCTCCCAACTCTTCTGTGGGGAGAGGGTCGGGGTGAGGGGCGGCCGCTTGCTCCGGCGCATGTGGCCGCCCCTCACCCTAGCCCTCTCCCCGTACAGAACGGGGAGAGGGAACAGGGCGTCGATTACCTCGGCGGTAATGGGAGGCCGCCGGCGGGCCGTGCTAGGCTGGCGCCATGGCTACAGCCGCGCACCCGGTCGGCGATCTCTTGCGCGAATGGCGCCAGCGGCGGCGCATGAGCCAGCTCGACCTCTCGCTGGAGGCCGACATCTCGACCAAGCACCTGAGCTTCCTCGAGACGGGGCGCGCGCAGCCCTCGCGTGAGATGGTCCTGCACCTGGCCGAGCAGCTGGAGGTGCCCTTGCGCGAGCGCAACCTGCTGCTGGTGGCGGCGGGATTTGCGCCCGTATTCGCCGAGCGGCCACTGCAGGACCCGGCCCTGCAGGCGGCGCGCAAGGCCGTCGATCTGGTGCTGGCGGGCCACGAGCCCTATCCGGCGCTGGCGGTGGACCGGTACTGGACGCTGGTAGCCGCCAACGCCGCGGTGGGGCGCCTGCTCGCCGGCGCGGCGCCCGCCCTGCTGCAGCGTCCGGTCAATGTGCTGCGGCTCAGCCTGCACCCCGACGGGCTTGCCCCGCGCATCGCCAACCTGGCCGAGTGGCGCGCCCACCTGCTGGCGCGGCTGCGCCGGCAGGTCGATCTCACCGCCGACCCGGTCCTTATCGCGCTGCTGGCCGAACTCGGCGCCTACCCAGCACCGGCCGCAGGGCACGGGCTGCGCCAATCGCCGTCGGACGACTATGCCGGCGTCGTCGTGCCGCTGCGCCTCGTCACGGACACGGGCACGCTCGCCTTCGTCAGTACCACGACGGTATTCGGCACGCCGCTCGACATCACCCTGTCGGAGCTGGCGCTGGAGTCATTCTTTCCGGCCGACGCCGCGACGGCGGAAGCCCTGCGCCGCCTCGCCCAGGCGCGGAGCTAAGCAACCGTCAGAAGGCCGATCTGAAGAACGTCGCGGGCCGCGATCCGGGAACAACGCGGCCCGTCCTGCTGTCACGCCAGCCAGATTGGGCCAGCCAGATTGGGCCAGCCAGACGGGCGTCAGCCGCAGCGGGTGATGTAGCAGGTGTAGCCGCGCGGGGTGCGGACGGCGCACTCGTAGAGGGCGCGGCGCTGGGCGGCGCGCAGTGAACCGGCGCGGCCCCAGCCCCACGATCCGGTCCGGCTGCCGGCGTAGCAGGTCACGGCGGCGGCATCGGTCGGCGCGGCCGGGATGAGCAGGCCGGCGAGTGCCCGCACCGCGATGACAGACTTGATGGCCTGCATGGAGCTCCTCCCTCGACCTGACGGCGTCGCCTCGACAGGCGCATTATAGCCACCAGCCTGGCGTTGCGGTGCGGGCGGGCGATGCCATCGAAAAGCAGTGTAAACCCTAGAACGAGATCGTTTCGGGTGGGAGCACTTCCGCTTCCACCTGAAACGTGAACTTCGCTCTCAACCAACTATAGTGTAGAGCAGGGTTCACGCTTCGGCCGAAACGTCCTTTGCTGCGACAGCGTGATGCAATCCAAAGCGATCCTGCTCTAGCGTCGCGGCCGCGCAAACCTGCCCGATGCCGGCAGTGTTGCCGGTGCGACGCCGGGCCGACGCGCTCGCGCAGGCGCACCCACAGCCGCGGCGCCACGCGCAACTTGTCGGCGCCCCCCATGTCGCTTGCGGCGCGCGCCGCACTCCCCCATAAAGTCCCGCTGCGAGAGGACGGCCCCATGCGCGACGATGTCGACCCCAAGCCATCGACCGGCCGGCTGTTCCTCACCGTTTTCCCCTCCATCATGCTGCCGATGTTCCTTGCGGTCGTCGACCAGACCATCGTTGCCACCGCGCTTCCCGCCATTGCCGCCTCGCTCGGCGGCGTCGAGCGCATCTCCTGGATCGTCGTGGCTTATCTCGTTGCCACCACCGTTGCCGCACCCGTCTACGGCCAGTTGCGCGACGTCTACAGCGGCCGCTTGATGCTGATCGTGGCGCTGTCGATCTTCATTGCTGCGTCCATTTTCTGCGCGTTCGCCACCAGCATCGAGATGCTGGCGGCCGGCCGCATTCTGCAGGGCCTCGGCGGCGGCGGCCTGATGACGCTATCGCAGGCGCTGATCGGCGAGACCATCCCGCCGCGCGAGCGGGCGCGCTGCCAGGGCTATCTCGCCGCCGTGATGGTGACGTCGAGCACGTTCGGGCCGGTAGCGGGCGGCTACCTGACGCAGCATTTCGGCTGGCGCTCGATCTTCATGGTAAACTTGCCGCTGGGGTTGATCGCCTTGCTGTCGTCGCTGCGCTTGCCGTCGCGACCCTTCCGTGATCAGCCCTGGACGTTCGACACGCTCGGCCTGGTGCTGCTGGTCGTGTTCATCGCCCCCGCCCTGCTGGCGCTCGACCAGCTCCGCTCCGGACAGCCCGGTGTTCTCCCGGTGTTCGTCGTCATGCTCGCCTTGGCGCTGGCCGCGCTTGTCGCCCTGATCAGGCACGAGCGCCGCGTGGCGTTCCCGCTGCTGCCCATCCAGTTGCTGCGCCAGCCAGCCATCTGGCGCAGCGATGCGCTGGCGGCCTGCCACGGCGCCACCCTCGTGTCGCTCCTCACGTTCCTGCCGCTGTGGATGCGCGTCGGCCAGGGCCGGTCGGCGGCACAGACCGGCCTGATGCTGCTGCCGATGGTGTTTGGCATCGGCGCCGGCTCCATGCTGACCGGCCGCATCGTCAGCCTGACCGGCCGCACCACCATCTTTCCGTCCATAGCCCTGATCTTCCTCACGCTGGGCCAGATCGCCTTCGCGCTCTGGAGCGGCGCGCTGGGCCCCAGGATGCTCGGCGCGTTCCTGTTCATGCAGGGGCTGTTCATGGGCACCGTCATGGGCGTGGTGCAGGTCATCGTGCAGAACGCCGCGGGCAACGCCTCGCTCGGCGCCGCGGCGGCCTCCGTCCAGCTCTCGCGCTCGATCGGCGCCGCCGTCGGCACCGCCCTGGTCGGCACCGTGCTGTTTGCCACGCTGGCCGCGGGCGACGCCGAGACCGCCCGCCTCTTCGCCTCGCTGATCCAGCGCGGCCCCGACGTGCTGGCGGCCCTGCCCGCCGACCGCCAGGCGCTGGTGCGCACCGAAATCGCCCATGCCTTCCGCGCCGCCTTCCTCGCCGTCAGCGTGTTCGCGGCCGCCGGCATGGTGATCGCCTGGACCATCCCGGCGCGGCGCATCTGATAGGGAGCAAAGTATGGAACGACCTGAGATCCTGAAGCGGGAGATCAAGGCGCTGGCCTTCGATCAGTACGGCACCATCGTCGACATGCAAAAGGGGCTCACCGAGGCCTCGACGCCGTTCCTGGCCCAGAAGGGCTGGATCGGCTCGCCCGACAGCTTCGTGACCTGGTGGCGGCGCACGCATTTCGAGAACTCGATGATCGACGCGTTGATCGACCGCGGCCACACGCCCTACCGCCAGATCGGCCACCGCGCCGTCTCCCACGTGCTGGACCGCTGCAAGATCCGCTACACCCAGGGCGAGGTGGCCTGGCTGGTCGGCCAGATCGAAACGCTCAAACCCTTCCCCGATGTCGTCGCCGCGCTCGAGAAACTCCGCGGCTCCGGCTACAAGCTCGCCATCCTCTCCAACGGCGACCGCGACATGCTGGAAGCCGCCGGCCCGCACATCGGCTTTGCCTTCGACCACGTCATCTCGGTCGCGGAGGCCGGCACTTTCAAGCCGCACTGGCGGACCTACGCCAAGGCCGAGGAGCTGATCGGGCACGACCGCTCCTCGATCCTGTTCGTCGCCAACCACGCCTTCGACTGCATCGGCGCCAAGGCCTACGGCATGCGCACCGCCTTCATCGACCGGCGCAAGCGTCCCTTCGGCCAGACGCCGCACCAGCCCGATCTGGTGGTGGCCGACTTCGCCGAGCTGGCCGCCACTCTGGCCTGAAGACGACCTGACCCAGCGACCGCCAGCCGAAGCCGTGCACGCAATCCAGCCCGGCGCAATCGCATATTGCGCGGCTGCGACGGCGTGATAGGGATGCGGGACAGCGACTGCATGCGGGACCCGGACACAGCCATGGTTGCCGACACTGCAGAACGGGGCGGCGCGGCCAGCGAGCTGCAGACGCTGGTGGTGGTGTCGGCTGCCCACCTCGTCAGCCATTTCTACATTCTGGTGCTGCCCGTGCTGCTGCCGCTGCTGAAGGAACGCCTCGGCGTCGGCTTCTTCGAGCTCGGGCTGGCCATCACCACCTTCAACATCGTCTCGGGGCTGACGCAGGCGCCCATGGGCTTCGTCGTCGACCGCCTGGGCGCGCGCGGCGTGCTGATCGCCGGCCTGGCCCTGGGCGGGGTCGCCTTCGCCATGTTCGGCGTCCTCACCTCCTATCCCTGGCTGATCGCCGCGGCGATCCTGGCCGGCCTCGCCAACTGCGTCTACCACCCGGCCGACTACGCCATCCTGTCGCAATCCATTGCCGACGATCGCATCGGTCGGGCCTTCTCGGTGCACACCTTCGCCGGCTTCCTCGGCGGCGCCATCGCTCCGCCGATCCTGCTGGGGCTCGTCGCCTTCGGCGGGCTGCCGGCGGCCCTCACCTTCGCGGGCCTGCTCGGTCCGGCGGTAGCGGTCGGCCTGTTGCTGATGCCCAGGCCGCAGGCTGCCGACGGCGCACGCTCGCTGCGTGCCGACACCGGCGCAGGTGGGAGCAGCCTTGCCGGCGTGCTCACCCCCGCGATCCTGTCGCTCACGGGGTTCTTCGTCCTGATCGCGCTCGCCAACAGCGCCATCAACAGCTTCTCCGTCGTCGCCCTGATCGCCAGCCAGGGCATGTCGCTGATCGGCGCCAACGCGGCGCTGACGGCCTTCCTCGCCTGCGCGGCGCTCGGGGTGCTGGTCGGCGGCGCGCTGGCCGACCGCACGCCGCGGCACGGCGAGGTGGCAGCCCTGGGCTTCGGCCTGACCGCCCTCATCGTCCTGGCCGTCGGCACGCTGTCGCTGCCCGGCCTCGTGATCGTCTCCGCCATGGGGCTTGCCGGCTTCCTGTCGGGCATGATCATGCCCTCGCGCGACATGCTCGTGCGCAAGGCGGCGCCGCCGGGGTCCGCGGGCCGGGCCTTCGGCATCGTTTCCACAGGTTTCAACATCGGCGGCATCATCGGTCCGCTGCTATTCGGCTGGATCATGGATCAGGCCTCGCCGAGCTGGGTGTTCGGCGGCGCGGTCGTCTTCATGGCATTGGGGGGCGGCGTCGCCCTCGCCAGCGGGCGGCGCCGGCCTCGCGCACCGCTACCCCAGCCGGCCGAGTGACCGCCCGCATCCTTGTGCGGGAGCGGCGACACACGTAGTGTGAATCCGAGCCGGGCTCGGGAGCCGCAGCGTGGCGCAGGGGGCAAAGAAGGGGCAGCGATCGGCCGCCGAGCGCCGGCAGGAGCGCCTGGCCGCCGCGCTGCGGGCCAACCTCAAGAAGCGCAAGGATCAGCTGCGGGAGCGCGCCGGAGGGCGCGCGGGCAACACCGCGGCAAAAAAGGCGGATATCTGATAGCCGCCACATCTTCGCCCATCGCGTCGCGTGCAGTCGGTTTGCGCAAACCAACAAGCAGGCACAAAGCCAAGCACGAACGGGGCCTCACATGGATCGCATCAGCATCGTCGGCGGCCGCCACCTCAACGGCACCATCCCGATCTCCGGCGCCAAGAATGCCGCCCTGCCGCTGATGATCGCCAGCCTGCTCACGCCCGACCGGCTGACCCTCAAGAACGTGCCCAACCTCGCCGACGTCAACACGCTGTCACGCATCCTGCGCAACCACGGCGTCGACCTCACCATCGACGGCAAGCGCGCCGACCCGGCGCCGCACATGGGCGAGACCTTCCATCTCACCGCCCGCGACATCGTCGACACCACCGCGCCCTACGAGATGGTCAACCGCATGCGCGCGAGCTTCTGGGTGCTGGGGCCGCTGGTGGCGCGGTGCGGGCAGGCGCGCGTCTCCATGCCCGGCGGCTGCGCCATCGGCACGCGGCCCGTCGACCTGCACCTGATGGGGCTCAAGGCGCTCGGCGCGGAGATCGACATCGACGGCGGCTACGTGGTGGCCAGGGCGCCGCGGGGCCTGCGCGGCGCGCGCATCGCCTTCCCGAAGGTCTCCGTCGGCGCCACCCACGCCGTGCTGATGACGGCGGCGCTCGCCAAAGGCGAGACCGTGATCGAGAATGCCGCGCGCGAGCCCGAGATCGGCGACGTCGCCGATTGCCTGACCAAGATGGGCGCCACGATCGACGGGCTCGGCACCTCGACCCTGCGCGTCCAGGGCACGAGCCGCCTGGAGGGCACGGTGCACACCGTGCTGCCCGACCGCATCGAGACTGGAACCTACGCCTTCGCCGTCGCGGCTGCGGGCGGCGATGTCGAGCTCAAAGGTGCGCGCAAGAGCCTGCTCGAGACGGCCTTCGCGGCACTGGAGCAGACGGGTGTCGCCATCACCGAGACTGCAACGGGCGTGCGCGTTGCCCGCAACGGCGGCAGCCTCGAGCCGATCGCGATCGAAACGCAGCCGTTCCCCGGCTTCCCCACCGACCTGCAGGCGCAGCTCATGGCGCTGATGACCAAGGCCAAGGGCACCAGCGTCATCCGCGAGACGATCTTCGAGAACCGCTTCATGCACGTGCAGGAGCTCGCCCGCCTCGGCGCCGACATCCAGCTGCAGGGCGACACCGCCACCATCCGGGGGGTCAAGTCCCTGCGCGGGGCCCAGGTCATGGCCACCGACCTGCGCGCCTCGGTCTCCCTGGTCATCGCCGGGCTGATGGCGGAGGGCCAGACCACCATCAACCGCGTCTACCACCTCGACCGCGGCTTCGAGCGCCTGGAGCAGAAGCTCTCCGGCTGCGGCGCCGAGATCGAGCGCATCGTCAGCGGCTAAGCAGATGTGCCAAGCCCGGCCAATGCTTGGGCCAAGGCTGCTGGGTCCGCTTGCAGTCTCTTGCAACGCCCTGCGAGGCAGGTCGCGGGGCACAGCGGGTGTCGCACGACATCAATCGGTTGGCGCGGTGACGCAACGTGCTTGGGCAGGGGTCAGACCCCTCGTCCCAAACGTGGCGGATTGATCGATACGTGGTCGCGAGGGGTCTGACCCCTTACCAACCGCGCCCGCCTTCGCTATCACGGTGCCTGAGAGGGGCCGGCTCGGCGCAATTCTTGCTGCAAGCCGGCCGCCCGCGGCGCCAAGGATGCCTGTTGCCATGCCTGAGCTGAAGCTGATCGCGCTCGATGCCGACGACCTGGCGGTGATCTCGGCGCACCTGCAGGACGCCGTCATCAAGGTCGGCGACATCGCCTATCTGCCCAAGGAACGGCGCCTGGCGGCGCTGGGCAACCGCTTCGACTGGGCCGACGCGCTGAAGGACGCAGCGACGGGGAAGACGAGCTACGCCCGCCGGCGCACGGCGCTGCGCTTCGAGCGGGTGCTGAGCGCCAAGCTGCAGGGCATCGACCTCGCCAACAAGGGCGCGGTGCTGTCTTTGCTGGCGATCGGCTTCGAGAAGGGGGCCGACCCGGAGAGCCCCGAGGGCCACGTGACGCTGCAGTTCGCCGACGGCGGCGCCATCCGCCTGCACGTCGAATGCATCGAGGCGGAGCTGCAGGACCTGGGGCCGGTGTGGCGGGCCAGGTCCCGGCCACGCCACCCCGGGGACGATGCGGCGCCAGCGCAAGACACCTGACAGCGAGGCGAGGCAATCGCCGCGGCCGAGGCCCATCCCATGCCCCTGCACCTCACCACCAGCGACCCCGGCTTCGAGCGCGCGTTCGCCACCTTCCTCGGCACCAAGCGCGAGGCCTCGGAGGACGTCGACGCCACGGTGCGCGCCATCATCGCCGACGTGCGCCAGCGCGGCGACGACGCCCTTATCGAGCTGACGCGCCGCTTCGACAGCCTCGACCTTGGCCGGGTCGGCATGCGCGTCACCCCGGACGAGATCGAGGCGGCGGTGGCCGCGAGCGACAAGGAGACGCTGGCGGCGCTGGAGCTGGCGCGCGCGCGGATCGAGAGCCACCACCGGCGCCAGCTGCCGCGGGACGACCGCTACACCGATGCGCTGGGCGCCGAGCTCGGCGCGCGCTGGACCGCGGTCGAGTCGGTCGGCCTCTACGTCCCCGGCGGCCTCGCCAGCTACCCAAGCTCCGTGCTCATGAACGCGGTGCCGGCCCGCGTGGCCGGGGTGCCGCGCATCGCCATGGCAGTGCCGGCGCCGAACGGCGAGCTCAACCCGCTGGTGCTGGCCGCCGCACACCTGGCCGGCGTGTCGGAGATCTATCGTGTCGGCGGCGCCCAGGCGATCGCGGCGCTGGCCTATGGCACGCACACGATCTCGCCCGTGGCCAAGATCGTCGGCCCCGGCAACGCCTACGTCGCCGCCGCCAAGCGGCAGGTGTTCGGCGTGGTCGGCATCGATTCGATCGCCGGCCCGTCCGAGGTGCTGGTGATCGCGGACAAGGGCAACAATGCCGAATGGCTGGCCGCCGACCTCCTGGCCCAGGCCGAGCACGACACGGCGGCGCAAGCCATCCTGATGACGGACGATGCCGGCCTCGCCAGCGCGGTCGAGCTGGCCGTGCAGCGCCAGCTCGCCGCCCTGCCGCGCGGCAACATTGCCGGCGCCAGCTGGGAGACGTTCGGCGCCGTCATCCTGCTCGGCTCGCTCGAGGAGGCGCCGGCGCTGGCCGACCGCATCGCCGCCGAGCACGTCGAGATCGCTACCGGCGACGCCGACGCACTCGCCCAGCGCATCCGCAACGCCGGGGCCATCTTTCTCGGCGCCCACACGCCCGAGGTGATCGGCGACTATGTCGCGGGCTCCAACCACGTGCTGCCGACCGCGCGCAGCGCCCGCTTCTCCTCGGGCCTGGGCGTGCTCGACTTCATGAAGCGCACCTCGATCCTGAGACTCGATGCGCGCTCGCTCGCAGCCCTGGCCCCGGCCGCCATGTCGCTGGCGCGCGCGGAAGGCCTGGAGGCGCATCGGCGCTCGGTCGCCGTGCGCCTCACCAGCCGCGACGAGAAAGCGTGAGTGCGGCGATGTTCGAGCCCCCCGAGTTCGACCGCACCTCCAAGTCCCGGCTCGCCGCCATCACGCTGGATGCGGCCTCGATCGGGCGCGCCAACCCCAACATCGAGCACGAGCGCCAGGTGGCCATCTTCGACATCCTGGAGGGCAACAGCTTCGTGCTCGAAGGCCGCGACGACGGCCCCTACACGCTGGATCTCTCCATCGTCGAGGACCGGCTGGTGTTCGCCGTCGGCCAGGAGAGCGGCGGCGAGACCTTCACGCTGGTGCTGTCGCTGACGCCCCTGCGCCGCATCCTCAAGGACTACTTCATGGTCTGCGAGAGCTACTACCAGGCGATCCGCAGCGCCCCGCCCTCGCGCATCCAGTCGATCGACATGGGCCGCCGCGCCCTGCACAACGAGGGCAGCAAGGTGCTGACCGAGCGGCTGAAGGGCAAGATCGCCATCGACACCGATACCTCGCGGCGGCTGTTCACGCTCATTTGCGCTCTGCATTGGAAGGGCTGAGGGGTGGCACGGGAGGGGCACCGCGAGCTGCCGGCAGCCGTGCTCTTTGCCTGTACCATGAACTCCGTGCGCTCGCCGATGGCGGCCGCGATCCTGCGCCATCTGTTGGGCCGGCGCGTCTATGTCGAGTCGGCCGGCGTGCGCGCCGGCGGCGCTGACGCCTTTGCCGCGGCCGTGATGGAGGAGATCGGCATCGACATCACGGGCCACAAGCCGCACACGCTGCGCGATCTGCACGACACCACCTTCGACCTGATCGTCACGCTGTCGCCGGAGGCCCACCACCAGGCCCTGGAGCTGACGCGCACCATGGCGGTCGAGGTGGAGTACTGGCCGACGTTCGACGCCACGGCGATGATCGGCCAGGGCAGCCGCGAGCAGATCCTGCAGGCCTACCGCGCTGTGCGCGACAGGCTCTTTCGCCGCATCAAGGCGCGCTTCGGACTCGAGGGCGGGCCGACGGTGTGAGCTATCCAGCGCCCGGCGTCGCGTCGTCCCGCGGGATCGCCGCAATCAGCGCGGCGAACGCCTGCGCCTCGGTCTTGTCGGAGGTGCTGACCACGGCGTTGGCCTTGGCATAGAGCGGCGAGCGGCTCTCCAGGATGGCTTTCAGATCGTCCATCGCCTGCGGGCCGTCGGCCATCGGCCGCAGGTCGCCCTGCGCCAGCACGCGGCCCATGTGCTCGTCGGGCGTGGCGCTGAGCCAGACGACGAAGCAGGTGGAGAGCAGCAGATCGTAGGTGGCGGGCTCGGTGACGAGGCTGCCGCCGGTGGCGATCACCACCCGGTCGAAGCGCGCCACGATGGTCTCCAGGCACTGCCGCTCGAGCCGGCGGAACATGGCCTGGCCGTGCACGGCGAAGATCTCGGACAGCTCCATGCCGCTCGCCCGCTCGACCTCGCGGTCGAGCTCGATGAATGGGACGGCCAGCGCCTGCGCCACGAGCTGGCCCAGCGTCGTCTTGCCGGCGCCGCGCAGGCCGACGAGGGCGATGCGGCGCTCGGCGGTGGCCCCGGCCGTGCCGAAGCGCTGGGCGATGAGGCGCCGCGCCTCGGCGAGATCGCCCGGCGACAGGCGTTCGAGCTGGTGCACGGCCAGCGTCAGGTCGATGGGCCGCTCCGGCTGGTCGCTCACCAGCGCCGCCGCCTCGATGCTGAGCGCATCGGCGATCTGGCGCAGCACCAGCAGCGAGGCGTTGCCGGCGCCGCGCTCGAGCTCGGCCAGGTACCGCTCCGACACCCCCGAAGCCTTGGACAGTGACTTGCGCGACATGCCCCGGCGTGCGCGGGCCAGCCGCACGCGCTCACCCACGCGCTTGAGGTAGGCCTCGTCTGCTGGCGCCGCGCCGCGCCGGGTCTCGCTCGTATCGGGGCTGGTGGCCATCGGTGTCCTGGCGGCGCATCGCCGCGGTCATGCTGCACGATAGTACATCGCCGGGGTGCTGGGCAGCCAAAACGAGACGCTTCAAAGCTCGGGGACTTGCAGTATGATGCAGTTCGACGCCCCGGCGCCAGACTGCGCGCCTGCCGGGCAACAAGAACAGCAAGGCCGCATCCAGCGGACGGTGGGGAGGAGCGATGAGTTATCCGCGCATCTACAATGCGGCCACCGACATGGTCGACCGCAACGTCGCGCAGGGCCGGGGCGGCAAGGTCGCCTTCATCGACCCCGGCGAGACGCTGACCTACGGCGAGCTGCAGGCGCGCGCCAACCGCATGGCCAACCTGCTCGCCACCTACGCCATCCCGCGCGAGGCCCGCGTGGCCCTGCTGCTGCTCGATACGGTGGATTTCCCAGTAGCCTTCTGGGGATCGATCAAGGCCGGCGTCGTGCCCGTCTGCCTCAACACGCTCCTGACCACCGAGCAGTACGGCTACATCCTGGGCGACAGCCGCGCCAAGGCCCTGTTCATCTCCGCCGCCCTGCTGCCCGCGGTGCAGCCGGTGCTGGGCCAGCTGCCCTTCCTCAAGCACATCTTCGTCGCCGGTGGCGAGCCGCCGGCCTTCGCGCTGCCGTTCCGCGGCGAACTGCAATTCCAGCCGCGGGAGTTTGCTGCCGCTGACACCTGCTGCGACGAGACCGCGTTCTGGCTCTACTCGTCGGGCTCGACCGGGAGCCCCAAGGGCGTGCGCCACGTGCATTCGAGCCCGATGGAGACGGCGCGCCTCACCGGCCAGGACTGCCTCGGCGTCCGCGAGGACGATCTGATCTACTCGGCCGCCAAGCTGTTCTTCGCCTACGGCCTCGGCAACGCCATGTCGTTTCCCATGTCGGTCGGGGCGACGGCGGTGCTGCTGCCAGAGCGGCCGACGCCGGAGGTCGTGTTCCGCACGCTCAAGCAGCACCAGCCGACGATGTTCTTCGGCGTGCCGACGCTCTATGCCGGCATGCTGGCCTATCCGCAGGGCACGCCGGAGAACTCCTCGCAGCGCCTGCGCCTGTGCGTATCGGCCGGCGAGGCGCTACCCGCCGAGGTCGGCAAGGCCTTCCGCGCCCGCTTCGGCGTCGACGTGCTCGACGGCGTCGGCTCCACCGAGATGCTGCACCAGTACGTGTGCAACAGCCCGTCGAGCCTGCGCTACGGCACCTCGGGCCGGCCGGTGCCGGGCTACGATATCCGCCTCGTCGACGAGCAGGGCCGCGACGTGCCCGACGGGGAGGTCGGCGAGATGCTGGTGAAGGGCCCCAGCGCCGCCGACGGCTACTGGAACCAGCGCGACAAGAGCCGCGCCACCTTCGCCGGCGGCTGGACCCACTCGGGCGACAAGTACACGCGCGATGCCGACGGCTATTTCATCTACCAGGGCCGCACCGACGACATGTTCAAGGTGTCGGGCATCTGGGTGTCGCCGTTCGAGGTCGAGAGCGCGCTGATCGGCCACGACGCCGTGCTGGAGGCCGCCGTGGTGCCGAAGGAGGACTCCGACGGCCTCCTCAAGCCCAAGGCCTTCATCGTGCTCAAGCCCGGCAAGACCGCGGCCAACGGCCTGCAGGACGACCTGAAAGAGCACGTCAAGGCCAAGGCCGGCCCGTGGAAGTACCCACGCTGGATCGAGTTCGTCGACGGCCTGCCCAAGACGGCAACGGGGAAGATCCAGCGCTTCAAGCTGCGGGAGGGGTGAGCAAGCAATAGTCGTTGCGACACCAGGAAGATGTACTATCGTTTTGTCATTGCTTGTGAATTTCGGCGCAGGCGGCCGGCCGCCTTTTGAGGTCGCAGACTGCGACCTCAAATGAGGGCGCATCATGTAAGAGACGGCAACGTTGGCTCACTAAGCAGCCTTCGATTTTGGTGGCGCGAAGTGCAGCACGAATTGGATTTTCGTGCCGCAAAGGACGGTTGGCACTTTTCTGCCGTTTGGCTTCTCCAGAAGTTCGACAATCCCCAATCGCTCCATGGTGTGGAGCGTTCGCGAGAGATTGGGCACTTTCCGATCAGACAGACGCGCCAGCTCACCCAACGATTGGGGTTGTGAACCTCTGATCATCTCCAAGAGCAGCATGTTCTTCTCTGTGAGCACCTTGGCCAAGGACTCTAGCGATGATACCCAGACTTGGGGCTCTCCAGGCAACGGCTCGCCGCCGCGCGCAATCTCGATCATGCGCCTCTTCACATAGCTAGCTGGAGCAATGCCAATGTGCAAAGTCATCAATCCGTCCACGGCACGCCCTCCTCTTCGAGGATTGTCTGCACGTCTCTCCAAAAATCCTCCATAAGCTTCCCTGGCGACTCGAAATCGTACCACGTGAGCCGCTCACGAAAGTGGCGATGATCGCATCCCCTAGACCTTCGCTGTGACTTGCGCGCTGGGCCGCCTCCGATTTTCGGTGGATGCGCGTTGTCATAGCCCAGAATCCGCTTTCCACCCGGTCGGTGCATGGTCAGCGAATAGTTGATCCCTTGAGGCCTGCACTCGTCTGGAGCTACTCGAAACGCTTTCACCGAAATCCAGAAGCCTCCACCCACCTCGTCGGTCCAGCCGTGGAGGTTGAGGAGGGTCTCGATCCCGTAGTCCCGGCTGGGCATCTGTCGTCACCTATTATCACTATATCATAAGTGCATACAGATCAACTATCGTGTTCACGCTAGAGTTGCCTGCGGCAAGGGTTGTCCCAACGACGAGTGCAAACATGGCAGGCCCGACAGCGTCGTGGCCGGCGAGGCGGCTTACGGTCTCCCAAAATGGGCATACGACTTTGCGCCCCACCTAATTGACGTCGCGCGCCCCGCCAAATAGGGTCCGCGCCGCCGGGTGGCCGCGCCATGCGAGCCGCGCCCGGCGGAAATTCGAAAGAAACTAGGACCATGGCCTCGCCCGTCGACACCGCCCTTGCTGCCGCCGCGAAGGAGGCGCGCGCCTGGCCGTTCGAGGAGGCGCGGCGGCTGATCAAGCGGATCGAGAGCCAGAAGGGCGCGGCCGACAGGCCCGTGATCTTCGAGACCGGCTACGGACCTTCCGGGCTGCCGCACATCGGCACGTTCGGCGAGGTGGCGCGCACCAGCATGGTGCGGCACGCCTTCGAGGTGCTGACAGAGGGCAAGCGCAAGACCCGCCTCGTGTGCTTCTCCGACGACATGGACGGCCTGCGCAAGGTGCCGGACAACGTGCCCAACAAGGACATGCTGGCGACCTTTATCGGCAAGCCGCTGTCGGCCGTGCCGGACCCATTCAGCAACGAGTATCCAAGCTTCGCCGCCCACAACAACGCCAGGCTCAGGCGCTTCCTCGACCGCTTCGCCTTCGAGTACGAGTTCCTCTCGGCCACCGAGTGCTACCAGGCCGGCATGTTCGACGACACGCTGCGTCGCATGCTCGAGGTCTACGACAAGGTGATGGACATCATCCTGCCGACCCTGGGCCCCGAGCGGCGCGCCACCTATTCGCCGTTCCTGCCGATTTCGCCGACGTCGGGCAAAGTGCTGCAGGTGCCGATGCTCGAGCGCAACCCCGCGAAAGGCACGGTCGTCTATCTCGATCCCGACACCGGCAAGAAGGTCGAAACCGCCGTCACCGGCGGCGCCGTCAAGTGCCAGTGGAAGGCTGACTGGGCGCTGCGCTGGACCGCGCTCGGCGTCGATTACGAAATGTGCGGCAAGGACCTGATCGACTCGGTGACGCTGTCGTCCAAGATCTGCCGCGCCCTCGGCGGCACGCCGCCCGAGAGCTTCATCTACGAGCTGTTCCTCGACGAGAACGGCGGCAAGATCTCCAAGTCCAAGGGCAACGGGCTCACCGTCGACGAGTGGCTGACCTACGCCGCGCCGGAAAGCCTCTCGCTGTTCATGTATCAGAAGCCGAAGGCGGCCAAGAAGCTGTTCTTCGACGTGATCCCCAAGACGGTCGACGAGTATCTGGCCTACCTCGCCAAGTACCCGGCCGAGGAGTCGCGCGCCAAACTCGACAACCCCGCCTGGCACATCCACCGCGGTGCCCCGCCCTCAGCCGAGCTGCCGATCAGCTTCGCGCTGCTCTTGAACCTGGTCTCGGTCTCCAACGCCGAGGACACGGCGACCCTGTGGGGTTTCATCCGCAAGTACGCGCCCGATGCCACGCCCGAGCAGCACCCCATTCTCGACCACCTGGTCGGCTACGCGCTCGCCTACTATCACGACTTCGTCAAGCCCGAGAAAACCTACCGGCTGCCGACGCAGCCCGAGCGCAAAGCCCTGGAGGCGCTGGCGGCGGCGCTCGCCAAGGTCGGACCCGAGACCAGCGGCGAGGACCTGCAGAACCTCGTCTACGAGGTCGGCAAGACGCACGCCTTCGAGCCGCTGCGCGCGTGGTTCGGCGCGCTCTACGAGGTGCTGCTCGGCCAGTCGCAAGGCCCGCGCTTCGGCGGCTTCATCGAGCTGTACGGCGTCGAGAACACCCGCCGGCTGATCGAGCGCGCCCTCAAGGGCGAGCTCGTGCGCAAGGCGTGAGGGTCAGAGATGCCTACTGGTTGCAGGCGCTCCCGTCCGCGGCGGAGCGGGCAAGGCCGAGTGAAATCCGGTTCACGTCGAGACCCTGCGGGGTAATGGAGATCTGCTGCTTGCAGGCCGACAGGCTCATGTTCATCTTGGCCGTGAAGTTGGCGCCCTGGATCGTCAGCACGAAGCTCGCGCCGTCATAGCGGCCCGTTACTTCCCCGACCGCCGAATAGGTCTTTTCCTCCCAGTTGCCCGACACCTGCGCGCCCTTCACGCGCAGATCGGCGGAGGCGTTGATGCTGTAGTCGGCGCTGGCGCAGCGCATGCTCTGCTTGATCTGGGTGCCGCCGTCGCTGACCTTGTAGGTCACCGCGCACTTGACCTTCTCGGTGGTGCCGTTGGCGAGCACGACGGAGCCCGCACCCGTCCAGTATCCCGACAGGTCGTCGATCGGTGTGGCCGACACAGCCGAAACGGCATGACCCGCGACGGCCAGCGACAAAGCCAGGGCGCCCGCTACTGCTTTCCTGTTCATGCGATCCATTTTCCGCGCTGTCGCGCTGCTCAAGCCCCGGGCGCAGCAATTGCGCACGGCTTTCCCGCACGGGGCCGAATTTGCATCCGGCATCATGCAGAAACGGTGCCATTCGGCAAAAGGATTCTTGGTCCTGTACGAACGCAAGGGCGATGTGTGTGCCCACCCCGCCCACCGCCGCCGCCAATATGCGGCTCTGTTGGGCACAAGTTGGGCAGGACCACGCGTCAGGCCGGCGGCGGAGTGCGCCGGATCGCAAACAGGTGATCGACGGGCCCGCTGCCGTGGCCGATGCCGAGCTCGCGTCCATGTTGCAGGGCCTGCCACACAAAGGCCTTGCCGCGGCCGACGGCCTCTTTCAGGTCGACGCCCAGCGCCAGCAGCGCGGCGATAGCCGCCGACAGCGTGCAGCCGGTGCCGTGCGTGTGCGGGGTGTCGATGCGCGGCTGCTCGAAGCGCGCAATCCCCGCAGCGTCACAAAAGATGTCGACCGCCATCGCGCCGCCGCCGTGCCCGCCCTTGAGCAGGACGGCCCCGCAGCCGAGCGCCAATAGCGCCCTGGCCTGGTCGATCGCCTCGGCATCGCTGGCAGCCTGGCTCGCACCGAGCAGCCGCGCGGCCTCCGGCAGATTGGGGGTCAGGAGGGTGGCAAGCGGCACGAGCTCGCGCTTGACCGCATCCACCGCGTCGGGGGCGAGCAGGACATCGCCGCTGGTGGCCACCATCACCGGGTCGACCACGAGCGGCCGTCGCGGCGCGGCGCGCAAGCGGCGGGCCACGGCATCGACGATCGCCGCATTGGCCAGCATCCCCGTCTTGACGGCGGCAACGTCGAGATCGGCCAGCACGGCGTCCATCTGCGCCACGATGAAGGACGGCGCGACCGGCGCGACCGCGGTCACGCCTTGCGTGTTCTGCGCGGTCAGGGCGGTGAGCACGGAGGCGCCGTAGACCCCGAAGGCCGAGAAGGTCTTGAGGTCGGCCTGGATGCCGGCGCCGCCGGAGCTGTCCGAGCCGGCGATGGTCAGGGCGATGGCCGTGCGCCCACCCGCCGGCGTTGCCCTCATCGGCCGCCTCCCTGCTTCAGGATCTCGGTCTGCAACTGCTTCGGCGTGACTGCCTCCTCGATGGCGGCGAGCCCCGGCACGGTGTCGAGCAGCCATTGCCCAAACCAGTTGAGCGAACCCGTCAGGATGAGCACCCCGGTCAACACCAGCAGGAGCCCCATCGCCGTCTCGACGCGGCCGATGTGGCGGCGAAAGCGCTGCAGGAAGGCCACGAACGGGCCGATCGCCATCGCCGCCAGGATGAAGGGGATGCCGAGGCCGAGCGAGTAGACGAGCAAGAGACGGACGCCGGCGCCGAGGCTCGCCTCGCTGGCCGCCAGCGTCAGCACGGTCGCCAGCACCGGGCCGATGCAGGGCGTCCAGCCGAAGGCGAAGGCCAGCCCCATCAGGTAGGCGCCGGCCAGGCCCGCTCCCTGCCCGTCGGCAACAAAGCGCGCCTGACGGTAGAGCAGCGGCACGCGCAGGACGCCCAGGAAATGCAGACCGAAGGCGATGATGATCACGCCGGCGACAATCGACAGCTCGGCCTTGTGCGCCTGGATCCACTGGCCGAGCACGGAGGCGCCGGCGCCGAGGGCGACGAACACGGTGGTGAAGCCCAGCACGAAGAGCACGGAGGCCAGCACCACGCGCCGCCACAGACGCCCATCGACCCGCTCGCCGGCGGTCATCTGCTCGATGGTGGTGCCGCCGAGATAGCCGAGGTAGGGCGGGACCAGCGGCAGCACGCACGGCGACAGGAAGCTCGCAAGGCCCGCCAGCGCCACGCCCAGATGAATGTAGACCTGTGTCAGCATGCCTGCAGCTGCCGTTGACGGACGGCGTTCAAATCGAGATCAGCCGCCGGCGCGCACGAACTTGACGGCCTTGCTGACCTGCGGACGCACGATGGCGCGGTTCTTGAGGTGGGTGGCCACGACATCCCAGATCGGCGGGCCCTCCACACCTTCGTTGACGGAGCCCCAGCCGGCCACGACGTAGGTCTTGTCGGGCAGCATCGGGGCACCAGAGCCGAGGAGGTGCATGTTGGCGATGCGCGCGCCCATCGCCGCGTCGATGTTGACGGTATAGCCCATGCCGCCCACGCGCACCATGTCGCCACCCTGCTGGTAGTAGGGATCGGGATTGAAGGCGTTGTCGGCCACGTCCTCCAGGATCGCCTTGATCGTCTCGCCGCTCATGGGCAGACGGTAGGCCGCCGGATAGGTGATGGCCGTGGCATTGTAGATGTCTTCCCAGGTGATGGGCTGGCCCGCCACCAGCGTGCCGCCCCAGCGGTAGCCCGGCGACAAGGCGATCTCGGCATCGCGCACGCCGATCAGCGCGTCGCAGATCAGGTCATCGAAGGTGCCGGCAAACGTGCCGCGGCGGTAGAGCAGCCCTTCCGTGCGGGCAAGCTCGGTTGCGAGCATCGCCTCGTGGGGGCTGCGAATCCCCCCGATCAGCGCCGCCATCTCCGCATCCGGCGCAATCGCGTCGGCGAGCACCGGGATCAGCCCGTAGGCGAAGTCGGTGACGCGGCCGTCCTTCACCTCGAGGTCGAGGCGGGACAGGAACTTGCCGTGCGAGCCCGAGGCGATCAGCAGCGTCTCGCCGACCTTGATGGGCCCGGGCAGCGCGTCGTGAGTATGGGCCGTCAGGATGACGTCGATGCCGTCGATGCGGGAGGCAAGTTTGGCGTCCACGTCGAAGCCGTTGTGGGACAGCAGCACCACCAGCTGCGCGCCCTGCCGGCGGGCCGCGGCCACCGCCTCCCTCACCGCCTTCTCGCGAATGCCGAACGACCAGCCGGGCACCATCCAGCGCGGGTTGGCGATGGCCGTATAGGGGAATGCCTGACCGATCACGGCGACGGCAATGCCGCCCTTCTCGATCAACCGCATCGCTGGGAACACGGGCTCGTCGAAGTCGGTGTCGCGGACATTGCCCGCGAGAAAGGCCAGGCCCGACGAGCCGGCCTGGCCGACGCCGCCGTAAAGCTCGGCGATGCGGTCCGCGCCCAGCGTGAACTCCCAGTGCCCAGTCGTCGCCTCGACGCCCAGCGCCTGCAGGACGGCGATCATGTCGCCGCCCCTGGTGGCGAGCGCCGTATAGGAGCCCTGCAACGTGTCGCCGCCGTCGAGCAGCAGCACCCGCTCCGAGCCTCGCTCCGCGCGGATGGCTTTGACCAGCGTGGCCATCCGGTCCATGCCGCCGACGCGCCCGTAGGCCTTGGCCAGCGCCTCGTAGTCGGCCGAGCTCAGCATGTAGGCGAGCGGCGATCGCTCGGGAATGTCGAGCGCAGCGAGCAGGTCCGTGCCCGTGACGTGCGGCAGCTTGCCCTTGGCCTCGCCGACCCCCAGGTTGAGCGACGGCTCCCGGTAGTAGAGCGGCTTGAGCTGGGCGTGGATGTCGGCCATGTGCAGGATGGTGAGCTGGCCGGTGGCCGCGAAGCGCAGCAGGTCCTGCTGGCCAATCGCCTGCTGGGCGGCCACGCGCGCCAGGCGCCCGCCGGCGCCGGTCAGGGCGGCAGCGGCGGCGGCAATGGCGAGAAAGTCGCGGCGCGAGATCATGCTGCATCCTATCGCAAAACGCGCAAAAACCCGCACGGGGCGTCCCGTGGAGGGCAAATTTGCCTAGCGAGGCTACTTGTTGACCGGACTTTCGGGCGACATCACGTACGCCACCAGGTCCTGGATCTGGTCGATGGTGAGGAAGTTGCCGGCGCCCATGCGGGGCATGTTCGCGCAGGGGATGGCGGCATGCGGGTTGTAGATCCGCTCGTACACGGCCTTCACCTCCGCGTCGGCGAATTTGCGGATCTTGCCGTATTCCAGGAGGCTTGGTCCCAGCGTGCCGAAGCTCAGCTCCTTGCGCTCGAGCTGATGGCAGGCATAGCAGTTGCCGCCGTTGGCTGCGCGCGGCGGATAGTCGGTGAAGCGGCCGCCGTAGCCGCTCTGGGCGAGCCGCTCGCCCTTCTTCCAGTCGCCCATCAGCTTGCCGTCGGCGGGATACTGGATGGTTGCCTTCGCGCGTGCCACGATCGCTTCCGCCACCGCCCGCGGCGGCGCGTTGCGGTATTGGCTGCACACCTTCTGCGTCTCGTCCTGCTCGAGCCGCGCCTGCCAATCAGGGGCCGCCTTGGCAAAACTCGACTTCAGGGTCTTGTCCACGAGGGCGGGGTCGACGGCCGGCTTCGTCTGCGCCATGCCGGCCGCGGCCGTGGCGAGCAGGAGAGCGCCGGAGAGGAGCAGCTTGCGTGTCACGGAGCCCGTCCCTCAGCTAGTGTCCTGATCGCGAAATTCGTCGCAGTGTGCGGCTTGCTCTGAACGAATTTCGCGATCTGAAGGACACTAGCAAATTGATTGATTCTAGTGTGATTCAGATCGAGAAGTCCGCTCTCGAACCTAGCCCAGCGCGATGTGGCGGACTTCTCGATCATCACACTAGCGCTTGATGGTCGGGGCGGTGATCTCCCCGCCCTTGGCCTGGTTGGCGAGAAACATCGTCAGCGCCACGGTGGTGTCCGAGCCGTAGTCGATCAGCGGCAGGCGCATCTGCCAGTAGCAGTCGGCGATGCGGTGCTGCATGGTCATGACGGTGCCCTGCGATACACGGTAGGCCGGCCACTCGCCAACGACCTTGCGCGCCTCATCGGGCTTGCCGAGGTAGGGCAGCGACTGCAGGCGGATGCGCCGGCCGGTGTCGGCGTGGCAGGTGGAGCAGGAGAAATCCATCGGGCCCTGGCGGCGATAGAACAGCGCCTCGCCGACCGCCAGCGCCTGCTTCTCCTTGGCATGCGCCAGACGCGGCGCATACTTGTGCCCTCTCGATTTGAACGCCACATACGTGGTGAGCGCCTCGAGCTCGGTGCCCGATTGGTTGGCCTTGGAATAGGGACGCTTCAGAATGTCCTTGGGGTCGAACCCCTGCAGCTTTTCCATGCACCACACCAGGCGCGACTCCAGATCCATCACCCGGTCGGCATCCTTGAAGTAGCGCGGCAGCTCGGCAAAGGCGCCCGCGACCCGGCCCGGGCCCTTGCCCAGGTCGCAGCGCTCCAGCGAGGCTTGGCGCGGCCCGCGCTTCTCCGTCCACAGGGCCGCTCCGCGATCGGCGTCGAGCAGCGCCGGGTTGGACCAGGGGTCCTCATTGAGCATCTGCCGGTAACGCTCGAGCTCCTTTTCGGTGGCGTCCTGGGCGCGCGCGGGGCCACAGGGCGTCAGCAGAGCCAGCGCCAGGAGGACCACAGTCAGGCTCAGGCGAGAGGGCATGCGCTTCTCCTCATGCTCGGCAACATGAGTGCGAGGCAGCGACCGCACTGTCAATGCACCGGCGAGGCCCAAAAAGGTGCTCCAGCCAGGGCAGGTATTGCCATATATAGCTTACAAGCAATTTTTTCAGAGATATATCATAGTCTATATACTATTGATTTTATCATTATCATAGTCTATAAGCTATTCAAAACAATGCAACCATAGATTAGGAGCTATGAACAAGCGATCCGCCGGGGCGGCACGGGCCCGACAGCACCTCGATCCGCGGTTGAATGCTATCCGGCCCCTGCTGCGCGTACTGGCCCCTCCGCCCAAGGGGTGGATACGGGCGATCCGTGAGGGGCTGGGCATGACGGCCGTGCAACTCGCAAGACGCCTGGGGGTCACGCAGGCAACGCTGAGCACCCTCGAAGGGTCGGAGACGCGCGGCACCATCCAATTGGCCACGCTCCGCCGCGTGGCGGAGGCGATGAACTGCACGCTGGTCTATGCGTTCGTGCCGAAAGAGCCGCTGGAGAAAATCGTGCAGGACCGCGCCCGCCACGTCGCGGCCGCCCATCTGAAGCCGATCGAGCACTCCATGCAGCTCGAGAACCAGGGGCTGGCTCCCCGGGAGCAGGAGCGGGAGCTGGATGACTACATCCGCAATGAGCTGGACCCGCGCGTTCTCTGGGACCAGCCCTGATGGGCGGCGGCGGCCTCTTCGGCTCCGACGACGCGGCGACGCCGTTGACGCCCGAGGAGCGCCTCGCGCTCATTCCCGCATACATCACCTACCGGCACGAGCTGAACGCGGCCGAGCAGGCCAACATCGCCAGGGCACAGGCGAGCCTGCTCCGCCGACGGCGGCAGCCTCGGCCCGCCGAGCTCATCAATGAGGCCTACATCAAGCGCCTGCACCGGCGCATGTTCGCCGATGTGTGGCGTTGGGCCGGTAAATACCGCCGGAGCGACAAGAACCTCGGCGTGCAATGGCTGCAAATTCCGACCGAGATGCGCAACCTGCTCGACGATGCGTCGGCCTGGGTGGAGTGCAACGCCTATGGTGCCGACGAGCTGGCGGTGCGGTTTCATCACCGCCTCGTTTGGATACATCCCTTCGTCAACGGCAACGGCCGCCTGTCCCGCATGATGGTAGACTTGCTCGTCGTGGCACTGGGCAGCGAGCGGTTCACCTGGGGCAGTCGCGACCTGGTCGACGCCGGCGAGGTGCGTATGCGCTATGTGGCGGCGCTTCGGCAGGCCGATGTACACGCAGTCGAAGCGCTCCTCGCCTTCGCCCGTTCATGAGGTCAGCGCGGCTATGCCCGGCAGGGTGCGCCCTTCGAGCCATTCCAGGAACGCCCCGCCCGCGGTCGACACGTACGTGAACCGGTCCGTCACGCCGGCGGCGTTGAGCGCTGCAACCGTATCGCCGCCGCCGGCCACCGAGCGGATTACGCGTGGGCGGTCATAGGTGCGAGTTCGCCCCGGCGCTGTCAATTTAATAGAGCTTGCAGCAATGTATCAATTTTGGTACACGCCAGGAAGGGCCCGGAAGGGATTGAGTACGAAGCGCCTTCCCGCTGTCTTCTATGCCCTGCCCTCCGGACGTGAGCCCGTTCGGAAATGGCTCAAGGGACTTGATCCCGAGGATCGCAGGCTCATCGGCGAAGACATCAAGGATGTCGAATTTTCCTGGCCGGTCGGCATGCCGCTCTGCCGGGGCCCTCGGCAAAGGTCTTTGGGAAGTTCGCAGCGAACTCGGTCGAGGCCGCATTGCTCGCGTGATCTTCTGCGTTCATGACAGCCAGATGGTGCTGTTGCACGGGTTCATGAAGAAAACGCAAAGGATGCCGAAGGCTGACCTCGATCTGGCAACCAAACGCATGAAGGAGATCACATGAAAGAGAAGAAGGGCAAGATTGGCTCCTCGCACGACGATTATCTGAAGGAGGAAGGCATCTACGAGGACGTGACCGCGCGCGCGATCAAGCGGGTGATCGCGCGTCAACTCAACGCGCTCATGCGCGACCAGGGTTTGACAAAGTCGGCGCTTGCGGAGCGCATGCACACGAGCCGAGCGCAGCTGGACCGCTTGCTCGACCCCGAGAATGAATCCGTGACGCTTGCTACGCTGACACGTGCGGCCCATGTCGTGGGACGGCAGCTCAGGATGGAGCTGGTCTGACTCAGGGTTAAATTCTCGTCAGCGCGGCTATGCCCGGCAGGGTGCGCCCTTCGAGCCATTCCAGGAACGCCCCGCCCGCAGTCGACACGTACGTGAACCGGTCCGTCACGCCGGCGGCGTTGAGGGCTGCAACCGTATCGCCGCCGCCGGCCACCGACACGAGCTTGCCAGCCACGGTCAGCGCTGCCGCCTCGCGGGCCAGCGCGAAGGTGCCCTCGCCGAACGGGGCGATCTCGAAGGCACCGAGCGGGCCGTTCCAGAGCAGGGTTTTGCAGCGGCTGAGGACGTCGGTGTAGTGCGCCACCGTCTTGGGGCCGACGTCGAGGATCATCTGGTCGGGCGGCGCTTGCAACGTCGGCACCACGCGCGCGGCCGCACCTGCCTCGAGCTTCGCCGCCACCACCACATCGTGCGGCAGCACCACCTCGCAGCTGCGCTCCTTGGCGGCATGCATGATCTCGAGCGCCGTGTTGGCGAAGTCGGGCTCGGCCAGCGACTTGCCGATGCCAACGCCCTGGGCGAGCAGGAACGTGTTGGCCATGCCGCCGCCGATGATCAGCTTGTCGACCTTGGCCACGAGATTGGAGAGCACCGGGATCTTGCTCGACACCTTGGCGCCGCCGATCACCGCCGCGGTCGGCCGCGCGGGTGTCTCCAGCACGCTCACCAGCGCGTCGATCTCCTCCATCAGCAGCGGCCCGGCGTAGGACGGCAGCAGCCGCGCAATGGCATCGGTGGAGGCGTGCGCGCGGTGCGCAGCAGAGAACGCGTCGTTGACGAAGATGTCGCCGAGACTGGCCAGCGCCTTGGCAAAGTCCGGATCGTTCTTTTCCTCGCCCGTGTGGAAGCGCAGGTTCTCCAGCACCACGATCTGGCCGGGCGACAGCGCGGACACCATCCGCTCGGCGATCTCGCCCACGCAATTGCCGGCGAAGGCGACCGGCTCGCCCAGCAGGCTCTCCAGCGTCGCCGCCACCGGCCGCAGGCTGAACTGCGGGTCGGGCCCTCCCTTGGGCCGGCCGAAGTGCGAGATCACGATCACCCGGGCGCGGCGGTTCGTGAGGTCGCGCAGGCCCGGCACCAGCCGCTCCAGCCGCGTCGCGTCCGTCACCTTGCCGTCCTTGACCGGCACGTTGAGGTCGGCGCGCACGATCACGCGCTTGCCCGCGACATCGATGCTGGCCGTCGTCTCGAGCTTGCCCAAGCCCATTAGCGAGCGCCCGCCAGCGTACTTGCCGTTTCGGCCACGTGCGCTGGAGTGATGCCGAAATGCGCAAAGAGCTTGGGCGCGGGCGCGGAGGCGCCGAACCCGCTCATGCCGACGAACGCGCCCGCATCGCCCAGCCAGCGCTCCCAGCCGAAGCCGATCGCCGCCTCGACGCCGACGCGGGGCGCCACTCCGAGGACCTGCCGGCGATAGCTCTCCGGCTGGACGGTGAACAGCTCCCAGCACGGCATCGAGACGACCGCAGCCTGAACGCCGCTGTTGGCGAGCAGTGCCTTGGCCTCCATGGCCACGCCCACCTCCGAGCCGGTCGCCAGCAGGGTCACGTCGCGCTTGCCGCCGGCCTCCGCCAGCACGTAGGCGCCCCGGGCCGAGAGGTTGTCGGCTGTGGCGGCCGTCCTGAGCGCGGGCACGGCCTGCCGGGTCAAGGCCAGGATCGACGGCGCAGCCTTCAGCGTCAGCGCCAGCTCCCAGCATTCGGCCACCTCGACCGCATCCGCCGGCCGGAACACATTGAGGTTCGGGATCGCCCGGAGCGCCGACAAGTGCTCAATCGGCTGGTGGGTCGGTCCGTCCTCGCCGAGCCCGATCGAGTCGTGCGTCATCACGTAGATCACGCGCTGGCCCATGATCGCGGATAGGCGGATGGCCGGGCGGCAGTAGTCGGTGAACACCAGGAACGTGCCGCCGTAGGGGACGACGCCGCCGTGCAGCGCCATGCCGTTCATGGCCGCCGCCATGGCGTGCTCGCGCACGCCCCAGTGCATGTAGTTGCCCTCGAACTTGCCGGCGGCGACGGCGACGTGATGCTTGGTGCGCGTGCCGTTGGAGCCGGTGAGGTCGGCCGAGCCGCCGATGAGGCAGGGCAGCACCGGCACCAACTTCTCGAGCACCTGCTGCGAGGACTGGCGCGTGGCGAGCTTGGGCGGCGCGGCCACGAACTCGGCCTTGATCTCGGCGATGGCCGCGCCGATGGCTTTGGCCGCCGCCGCATCGATGGGATCGGCAAGCGCGGCGCGCTGCGCCGCGTCCAGCCTGGCCGCGCGCCCTTCCCACGCCTGGCGCTGCACACCGCCTCGCGCGCCAGCGGCGCGCCACGCCGCCAGCACGTCCGCCGGCACCTCGAAGGGCGCGTGCGCCCAGCCGAGTTTCTCGCGCGCGCCCTTGATCTCGTCGGCCCCGAGCGGCTCGCCGTGGGTGGAGGCCTTGCCCTGCTTGGTGGGCGCGCCGTAGCCGATCAGGGTCTTGCAGGCGATCAGCGTCGGCCGGTCGGAGCGGCGCGCACGCTCGATCGCCAGCGCGATCGCGGCTGGATCATGGCCGTCGACCCAAACGGTGCTCCAGCCCGCCGCCTGAAAGCGCGCGAGCTGATCGTCCGAGACGGCAAGCGAGGTCGCCCCGTCGATGGAGATCGAGTTGTCGTCGAACAGCACGATCAGCTTGTTGAGCCTCAGGTGGCCGGCCAGCGAGATGGCCTCGTGGCTGATGCCCTCCATCAGGCAGCCGTCGCCGACGACACAATACGTGTAGTGGTCGACGATACCGTCGCCGAGCCGCGCATTGGCGAGCCGCTCGGCCAGCGCCATGCCGACGGCGTTGGCGAGGCCCTGGCCCAGCGGCCCGGTCGTCGTCTCGATGCCGGGCGCATGGCCGTGCTCGGGATGGCCCGCGGTCTTGGAGCCGAGCTGGCGGAAATTGGCCAGCTCCTCCATCGCCATGCCGGGATAGCCCGTCAGGTGCAGGAGCGCGTAGAGCAGCATCGAGCCGTGCCCGGCTGAGAGCACGAAGCGGTCGCGGTCGGGCCAGCTCGGGGCGGCGGCGTCGAACTTGAGGAAGCGGGTGAACAGCACGGTCGCCACATCCGCCATGCCCATCGGCATGCCGGGGTGGCCGGACTTGGCCTTCTCGACCCCATCCATGGCGAGCGCCCGGATGGCATTGGCCATGTCCTTGTGCGCGACTGCAGGCTCCTTGCTCATTCTCACCGCCGGATTTGCCACGCCCATCCCCGCTTGCTGGCCTTGCCTGAAGATTCCGGAGCAATAGCCGCCCTAACGCACGGCGTCCACAGTTCTGGGCGCAATTCGGTGAGTGCTCCCAAGTATGGGCATCACCTGGCGCCTACCCTCAGCTATGCTCCCCTGGAGTGTTCCTGATTCCAAATCAATCCGCGGGGCACCATGGCGACTGAACGCGAGATCAATGCGCTCTCAGCTGCTGTGCGCAATTGGAGGCATTGGGTGGGCAATGACATGCTTGACCACCTTGGGGTTGCGCAACCAGAGGACAGAAACCTAGGGCGAGACCTTGCTTTTCGCCGACGACTGGAGACTGCTGGCCAAGATGCGGTTGCGACCATGTTGCGGTTCTTCGAGATTGAGCAGTTTGCTCGCAACGGCGGTCATTGGCCGGAGCCGGGCTTCAAGCTGTTCGTGAGCCATGTTTCAGATGCCAGAGAGCGCATGTTGCCCCTACTTACTGCTCTGAGTGATGTTGGAATCATATCGTTCATGGCCCATGAGGCAATCAGGCCTGCCGCCAATTGGCGTGATGTGCTGATGGAAGCGCTACGCTCCATGGACGCGCTACTCTCATTTCATTCAGGAGGGTTTCGCGCGAGCGAGTGGTGTGGGCAGGAGATCGGGTTCGCTCTCGGGCGGGGCGTCCCGATCGTCCCAGTTATGGACGGCGAAATTCCGGCTGGCTTTTTGAGTGCTGTCCAGGGGGCACGCTGGAATCCAGCCGCAATGGACAACACAATTCAGGTGGTCATTGATGCTATGCTGGGAAGTGAACGGGCCGCCCAAAGGTACGGAGAGGCTCTCGCCCGAAAGTTGAAATTTGCCGGTAGTTATGGCGCCTCCGATTTCTACGTTGAGCATCTTGCGCCGTGCGGGCGCCTAAGCGCAGCTGCCGAAGCCGACGTCAGGCTAGCGCTTAGACTCAATGACCAAGTGCGCGGAAGGGACAACGCCGAAGCGTTGATCGACCAGGGATAGGCTCCAGCTGCGGGAGCACCAGCGACCTGGCGCGCGGCGTCCAGAGGGCTATGACAAGCCAGCGGGCGGCCGGCCACCCTACCGGTTGCCCTTGATCGGCTGGTAGGTGGTCCAGTCGAAGGTGCCCTGGTCGCGCTCCTCCACCGCCGTCTTCCAGCCCTTCTCCTCGGCGCGGCGCTTGAAATTGAGGCCCTCGCGACTGTGGCGGGTGATGCCGTCGAACAGCGTCGCCAGCATCTGCGTGGTCTCGAGCCCCATGTTGGCGAGCGCCTGGTTGACCATCAGCTTCTGCATCATCAGCTGGTTCTGCGGCACCGAGGCGATGCGATGGGCGAGGGCATCGACCTCCTGGTCCAGGCGATCGGCGGGCACGGCCTGCAGCACCAGGCCCAGCTTCTCAGCCTCCAGCCCGTCGATCTTGTCGCCGGTGAAGAGCATGCGCTTGGCCCGCTCCGGCCCCAGCCGGTAGAGCCACATGGCGGTGGTCGGGCAGCCCCAGACCCGCACCGGCATGTAGCCGATGCGTGCATCCTCGGCCATGAGGATGATGTCGGAGCACAGCGCGATGTCGGAGCCGCCGGCCACCGCGAACCCGTGCACCTTGCAGATCACCGGGCGCTTGGAGCGGAACAGGCTCATGAACGCCCGCGTATTCCGCATCATGAAGGTGTAATCCTGCATGGGATCCCAGGGCATGTCTTGGGTGTAGCGGTTGGCGCCGTCGGCCTGAGCGTAGTGCATGAGGTCGTAGCCGGCGCAAAAAGCCCGGCCAGCGCCCGACAGCACGATGACGTGCACGGCCTCGTCGGCGTCGGCGCGCGCAACTGCGTCCTCCAGCTCGCGCGGCACATCATCGTCGATGGCGTTCAACACGTCGGGGCGGTTCAGCGTGATGCGCGCGATGCGTCCGTCACGCTCGTAAAGCACCTTGGGCATTGTTCCTTCGACCCTTCGAGCTGCATGGCCTGTGCAATGCCACAGGTAGGAGGAACGGCGCGGCAACACAAACGAATCTGGCGGCGCGCGCGGGCGCACCGTGCACAGTCACGGGGACATCAGGCCAAGGCGATGGGCGTCGGGGCGCCAGCTCAGCGGCCGTTCGAGCCCGCCTCGCGGACGGCATCCTCGATGCGCGTCTGCACCACCTGCATGGTGTCGTCGGCCAGCGACTTGCTGAGCTTAGTGATCTGCTCGAACTCCGACTGATAGTCGGCGTAGGCGGTCTGGAAGAAGTCGGCATAGACGCCGTACATCTCCTGCACCGTCTTGCACGTCGCCAGCTGCTGCGGCACGGCGAGATCCACCTTGAGACGGCGATTGACGAACGCCGCCCAATTCTTGTTGAGGGCCGCGATGCCGTCGTAGAACCTGCCGTTCACCTGCGCCATCGCCGCCAACGCAGGCCGGTTCATCTCCATGAACGCCTCGAATCCCAGAGGCATCATCATCGGCGGCGCTCCCGTATCGGCCCGCCCGTTGCTGGTTTTGTCAGCCATGCACAATTTCCTCCGCTGCTAGGTGCCCCCAGGTGATTCTACGCGCGAGAGGCGCATCTGCCACTTCTTTTCAAATCACAAATCGCTGATTGGGCGCATATCAAGCAAATATTTGTGGATAACTTTGAAATGACGGTTCCGAGCATAAACGCGCCGCCGCCTCAACGTGACGCGTTGCTCGCCACGAAGGCGTCGAGCTCGGCCCGCGTCGGCAGGCCGGCGCGCGAGCCAAGCCGCGTGCACTTGAGCGCGGCCGTAGCCGCGGCCAGGCGCGCGGCCTCGGTCGCCGGGCGCCCTTCCGCCAGCATCAGGGCGAACGCGCCGTGAAAGGCGTCGCCGGCTCCGGTCGTGTCGGTGACGCTGACGCTGAAGGCCGGTAGCGCCCCGCCACCCTCACGCTCACGCCAGAGATAGCCTTGGCGCCCGAGCGTCACGCCGGCGTGCAGCGGTCCAAGCGACAAGACGTGCTCGAGCCGCTCCCGATCGCTGCCGCCGGGCGCGAACTCGCGCAGCGCCGGCGCGCTGAAGATGGCATAGTCGGTGAGCTTGAGGATGCCGCCGAGCGCCTCGCGCGCACCGAGATCACCATCGAGGACGGTCGGCACGCCTTCCTTGCGGGCCCGCGAGAAGACCGTGCGCAGACCCTCGAGCCAGCGCAAATCGCCGAGGACGGCATCGGCCTCCTTCACGCGCTCGAGCGGCAGCCAGCTCGTGCCGGAGGGCATGCCGGCGTCGCGCTGGCCAACGATGAGCCGCTCGCCCTTGCCGTCGACGATGATGGCGGAGGTGGAGGAGCGGGCCCCTTCGAAGGCCTGCAGGCAACGCACGTCCACCCGCTCCGCCTTGAGACCGGCGCGGATGACGGCGCCGGCGGCGTCATCACCGGTGCGGCTCCACAGCTCCGCCTTGCCGTCGAGCCTGGCGATGGCGACCGCGGCGTTGGCGGCCATGCCGCCGCCCGCCTCCACGTGCTCGAGCGCGCGCACCTTGGTCGGCTCCGGCGGAAACGCGTCGATCCGGTAGATGCGGTCGAGCGCCGCGTGTCCCACGCAAATGATGCGCTTGGCCAATGCCATGCCCTTGCCGGCACCCTCGTTGCCTATGAACCCCGGTTTCCCCGCTACAACGATACCCGCTGCGGCGCTTAGCGCAAAGTCCGCGTTGCGAGGGAGCATCCGGCTGCCCCGTGATCCAATCGCGCGGGCCCACCGTAGACCTTTGCCTAGGCGCGCGGCGATCAGCTATGGTCAACCTTTCAGTCACCACACAGGCCGGCACCGCACAGGCCGGAGCCCGGCCTCCGATCAGGGCACAGCGCAGCGTCATGGCGGACCCCTTGCGGCGCTTGGCGGAGCAGGCGGACCCGGCAGCGTTCCGCGAGCTTTATCAGACCTATGGCCCGCGCGTGAAAGCCTACATGATGCGCCGCGGTGCGGACCCGGCCACGGCCGAAGACCTGGCCCAGGAGACGCTGCTGACGGTGTGGCGGCGGGCGTCCCTCTACGCCAGCGAGAAGGGCAGCGCGACGACCTGGATCTTCACCATTGCCCGCAACCTGCGCATCGACCGGCTGCGGCGTGAGATGCCCTGGCAGGAGCTGCCCGAAGGCCGCCAGGAACAGGCTTCGAGCGAGGTGGCCCCCGACGAGGCGGTCTCGGAGAAGGAGCGCCAGGGGCGCGTGCGCCTGGCCCTGGCGGCGCTGCCGCCCGACCAGCACGCCGTCGTCGCGCTCTCCTACCTGGAGGGCCTGTCGCACGGCGAGATCGCCCAGCGGCTCGGCCTGCCCCTGGGTACCGTGAAGTCGCGCATGCGTATCGCCTATCAGAAGATTCGCGAGGCGCTCGAGGATCTGCAATGAGCATCACCCACCACCTGGACGACGCAACCCTGATGAGCTTCGCCGCCGGCGCGCTGCCCGGCGCGCTGGCCGCGGTGGCGGCGGCCCACGTCGCCATGTGCCCGCGCTGCCGCCGGGAGCTGGCTACGCTCGAGCGCATTGGCGGGGCGCTGGTGGCGGATCTGGCCCCGGTGGACCTCGGGCATGCCGCGCCGTCCTTGCCCGGGCCCGCCAGCGCCGAGCGGGGGCCGGGCGCCAACGCGCGCGCCGGCGTTGGCGAGCTGCCCTGGCCGATCGCCGGGATGGTCGCGGGCGGACTGGATGCCGTACGCTGGCGGCGGCTCGGCATTGGCGTGTGGGACCATGTCCTGCCGATTGCGGGCGCCGGCAAGCTGCGCCTGCTCAAGGTCTCACCGCTGCGCAATGTGCCGGAGCACGGCCATGGCGGCGCGGAGCTGACGCTGGTGCTGCGCGGCTCGTTCTACGACGCGACGGGCCGCTACGCCCCGGGTGATGTGGCCGACCTCGACGCGGATGTCGCGCATCAGCCTGTCACCGACAAAGAGGGGGACTGCATCTGCGTGGTGGCGAGCGAGACGCCCGAGGAATTCCGCAGCGTGCTGGCCCGGCAGTGGCAGCGCTGGCGCGGGTTCTGACGGGGTGCACCGCCAATGGCAGCACCCTGGCGCACGGCCTGGATCACGGGGGCCAGCTCGGGGATCGGCGAGGCGCTCGCCGTGGCGCTGGCCAAGTCGGGTGTAACGGTTGCGGCCTCCGCCCGCTCGGGCGGCAGGCTGGCCGAGCTTGCGGCCGCCCACCCTGGCATCGCGCCCTTGCCGCTCGATGTCACCGATGCCGCCGCCATGAAGGACGCCGTGCGCAGCATCGCCGGCACGTTGGGGCCCATCGACCTCGCCATCCTCAATGCCGGCGTCTGGGAGCCGATGTCGACGCGCGGCTTCTCCGCCGCCAAGGCCCAGCGCTCGATGGCGGTCAACTACCAAGGCGTGGTCAACGGCGTGGAGGCGCTGCTGCCGCACATGCTCGAGCGCGGTGCGGGCCATATCGCTTGTGTCGCGTCCGTCGCCGGCTATCGTGGCCTATCCCCGCTGACGGCAGCCTATGGGCCCACGAAAGCCGCCGTCATCAACCTAGCGGAGGCGCTCCGCAACGATCTTGCCGGCCGGGGCATTGCCGTCAGCGTCATCAATCCAGGCTACGTCGAGACACCAATGACGAGCGTCAACACCTTTCCCATGCCCTACGCGCTGACGGCCGAGGACGCCGCCCGGCGCATCATCCGCGGCCTCGCCAGGCGGAAGTTCGAGATCGCCTTCCCCTGGCAGCTGGTGGCGCTCTTGAAGCTCGGCCGCATTCTGCCCTATCCCATGTTCTTCTGGTACGCGCGCAAATTCCTGGCCCCCGTGCGGCGCAAATAGCCCTCGGCACAGGCGCTTGTCTGTCTTGTGCGGCTTGTCGTAGGCGAAGCCGCCATGCACCTGCGTGTCCACCAGTGTGTGCCCACAAAAATTGCAGTTTAGGCGCCCGGCCGCAGCCGTGCCGACATGGTCACGCAAAGGTCACAGATCGCATGTTGAATGCGCGGCGAGTAATGAGGCGCTCAGTTGTAAGGCTCCGCGGACGCGCATAAGCCTACCGCCCGTACGGGCGGTAGGGTATAGTGTGGCCGACGCGAGCTGCAGGATATTGCCCATGCCGAGGTCGACATTCGTTAGTGTTTTGCTGCTGATGCTCGCGGCGGCTGGGTCGGCGTTCGCTTCCGACAAGCGTGTCGCCCTCGTCATCGGCAACTCCACCTATCAGCAGACAACCAAGCTCGAAAATCCGAAGAACGACGCAGCCGACCTCGCCGTGGCGCTGACGAGCCTCGGCTTCAAGGTGATCGAAGGCATCGACCTCGACAAGGCCGGCATGGATCGCAAGATACGCGATTTCGCCGAGGCCCTCAGCGGCGCCGATATCGGCCTGCTGTTCTATGCCGGACACGGCATGCAGGTGGGCGGGCAGAACTATCTCGTCCCCATCGACGCCAGGCTCACGACGGCGGCGGCACTCGATTTCGAGATGGTGCGCCTCGACCTGGTGCAGCGCACGATCCTGGATGCCTGCCGCGACAATCCGCTGGCACGCAACCTGGCACGCGCGATGGGGACACGCTCGGCCCAAATCGGGCGCGGCTTGGCGGCCGCGGAGTCGGGCGTGGGCACACGCTCATCAGCTTCTCGACCCAGCCCGGCAACGTCGCGCTCGACGGCGAGGGGCGGAACTCGCCCTACGCCGCCGCCATGGTCAAGCAGCTCGCCTCCCAAGGCATGGACATCGGCGACATGCTGATCCAGGTGCGCAATGACGTGATGTCGGCGACGCGCGGCAAGCAGGTGCCCTGGGAGCACTCGGCGCTGACTGCGAAGTTCTACTTCTCGGCGCCGATTCCGGCAGCGGCGGCTGCCCCGGACGCCGGCCAGACCTCGACGCCTTCGCAACCCGGGCTCACCTACGAGCAGCAGATGGAGATCGCCCTCTGGAACCGGGTGAAGGACAGCAAGGACCCAGCCGAGCTGCAGGCCTACGTCGACCGCTTCCCGCAGGGCGCGTTCGCCAGCTTGGCGCGCATCCTGATCCAGCGCGCCAAGCGTGAAGAAGCGCAGCGGGTCGCAGCGCTGCGCGAGGAGCTCCTCGAGGAGGCTCGCCGCAAGGCGGAGGCGGGGCGCACGCCAGCCACCGCAGCCACACCGGCGTTGCCGGTTGCTGCGGCCCCGACGGCCATCCCGCCTCGCGACGCGCCGCCGGGCATGGACAAGGAGGCGCTCGCCCGCATCCTGCAGGGAGAGCTGCGGCGGGTCGGCTGCGATCCAGGTGCGGTCGACGGACGCTGGGGCGGCAAGACCACCGAGGCCCTCAAGACGTTTGCGAGCTACGCCAAAGTCAAGGTTCCCTGGGAGGAGCCGAGCCTGGCCGCGCTCGACGCCGTGACCGCACGCAAGGACCGCGTCTGCCCCCTGGTCTGCGACGACGGCGAGATCGAGGTCAAAGGCAAGTGCGTGGCCAAGCAGGTCACCAGGTCTGCGACCAAGGCCAAAACCCCCGTGCCGAGGCGGGAGACGCAGACGCGCCGCACGGCGGCGCCGGAAGACCGCGACGAGCGCTCAGGCGGCGCGGAGAACAGCTCGGGTCCCAAGGTCAGGCCGTGCTTGCCGGTGATCGGCGGCTGCGGCGGCATCGGCATCCGCCTGCTGCCGTTCTGACCCTAGCAGGACGACGACAAGAGCTGCCGGCCGCGGCGAGCGCGCCCGCCGAGCCGATGACGTTCTGGCGTATTTTCCGGCGGCCTACTTTGCGGCGAGGCGTTCGCGCATCCACGCCTCGAACTGCTGCCGGCATCCCAGCCGGTACAGCTCGACCAGCACGTCGCTCTCGGCCGGCTTCTCCACCACCCGCAGCGTGACCTGTCGGCGCGGGCGATCCTGCACCAGCAAGGCGTAGACGCCATCCGGGCGCACCGTCACGTTGGCGGGCCAGGCGGCCGCATCATTGCCGGCGTCCCACTGCACCTCGCCCTGCACCGCATTCGCCACATCGACGACGGTGGCGCGGCTGGGCTGGTGGGTGGGTGAACGCACGAGCTGCAGCCGGGCGCCCTTCTCGACGCACACGCTGCCCTCCGTGGCCACCGGCACCGTGGTCCAGGAGAAGCCTGCGCCCGCACGCGCATTCGGCGCCGGGGGAGAGATGCTGCGCGTGGCACCCGGCGTCGCTTCGTTCGATCCGCCGGTCTGCAGGATGTTGCGGACCCAGGTCATCATCCCGTCGTTGCGGATCTGCCCCTTCTCCAGGTCCGCGACGGTGCCCTGGTAAGGGCCCTTGATCGTCTGCGTCTTGCCCGACGGGAGCACGGCGCGAATGTGGGCGCCCGCCGGAATGTTGAGGGCATCGGACGGGGACAGCTGGCTGCCGACCTTGACGGCGGCGGCCGTCGATTCGACCACATAGAGGTCGGCGTGGGCCAACGTCGCGGCGCTACCGAGGGCCAGCACCAGCGCGGCCGCTCTTAGGCCATAGCAGAAAGGCTTGCTCTTCATTTGACGAACCACCTTGATTGGTCCGGGCGGCGGCCGAGCCACCGTCCCAGCAATTGTCCGGTAAACTCACCCAGAAACCACGCCACGGCGGCGAGCACGATCGGCAGTATGATACGGAATCTCCAGAACACAAATATGTCGGCGGCAAGAATTGTGAACGTCGCCAGGCTGCTGAGCAGGATGCCCTGCCGCCTGAGCCGGTAGCGCCAGCCGGCCAGGAAGCCCACCCCTGCCAGCACGGCGAGGCCGAGCCGCAGGACGAGCGACTCGACCTCGACCTGGCCGACGCTGCGCCCGTCCACGGCCTCCGCCACTATGTGGGCGTGAATGACGGCGCCCGGCATCCTGTCCAGGCTGCGGGAGGTGAGCGGGGTCAAGTGCTGGTCGAGATCGGGCAGCAGGCCCCCGACGATGACGATCTTGTCCTTGAGGCCGGCGCGGGCGGCCCTGACCAGGGGGCTGTCGCTGGGCCCCAGCAGCGCGTCGGCCGGGATGGTCAGGAACGCATCGGACTCATCGAGCGGCGTGCGCAGCCAGGCGATGCGCCGGGTAGTCTCGGGGGGAGCATAACCGGCCTGCTCCAGCAGCACGCGGGCAAAGCTCTTGGGGAAGGCGGTGTTGGGCGCCGGCCGGGCCTTGAACCGCACGACCCAATCGCGCTCGGTGGCCAGATTGGCGTAGCCTGCCGGCCGCCCGATGCTGGCAAAGAAGGCCTTCTGCCGGTCGATCTGCGCCTGGCTGAGCCCCAGGCGCTCGTCGGCCGCCGCCAGCACCACCTTGGCCCGGGCCCGCCGAATGGCATCGATGAGCATATCCTCGTTGTCGGCCACGACCGTCCGGTAGAACAGGAAGTCGAGGCCGATGACCTTGGCGCCGGCGGCGTCGACGGCCTCGACCAGCCGGGCCACCAGCTGACGGTCGATGGGCAGGCGTATCTTGTAGGCGTCCAGCGTCTGGTCGGTGATGCCGACGACGGCCACGTGCGGGTGCTGGCTCGGCAGCTGGTCGGAGAGGAGGGCGGTGCGCGCGTCCGCCACGGCATGCTCGAAGCGCAACAGGCCTGGGGCGTAGCGCGGCATCAGCTCGGTCAGCAGCAAGGTGGCGAGCACCGCGAATACGCCAGCCAGCACGATCGCCCGGTTCGACCGTGCCCGGGCACGGTCCTCCGGCAGACGGCGATCGTCGTTCTTGCTCGGCATTCCCTCGAGGCCCTCGCTGCGGCGTTCCGACCCTATTGGAGGCAATGGCTCGCCACAAGCGGGCCAATGCTGTATTGCCGGCCCCCGTGCGCGGCTCGCAAATGCAATGGAACGGAGATTGAGCAATGCGTCCCCTAGAAGGACTGCGCGTCGTTGACCTGACCAGGGTGCTTTCAGGTCCCTACTGCACCATGCAGCTCGGCGATCTCGGGGCCGAGGTGATCAAGGTGGAACGCCCCGGAGAAGGCGACGACACGCGCGCATTTGCGCCGCCATTTCAGGGGGATCAGGCGGCTTATTTCCTCTCCGTCAACCGTAACAAGAAGAGCATTACGCTCGACATGAAGAGCGAACGCGGCAAGGAAGTGCTTTGGCGCCTCATCAATGTCTCCGATGTCCTGGTCGAGAATTTTCGCCCCGGCGCAATGGATCGCCTCGGCCTCGGCTACGATGCCGTAAGGGCGCGCCGTCCCTCGATGGTCTACTGCTCGATCTCGGGTTTCGGGGACACTGGCATCCAAAAGGATCGACCCGGCTATGACGTCATAGTGCAGGGTGAAGCGGGCATCATGGACATCACAGGGCCGCGCGATGGAGCGCCGCACAAGGTTGGAGTGGCGGTTGCCGATCTCGTGTCAGGCCTGAACGCATCGCAGGGCATATTGGCTGCGCTCTACACGTGCCAATCGACGGGGGTAGGCCAACATGTGCGGATCTCCATGTACGAGGCCGTTGCCGCACTCCTGACCTTCAACGCCAGCATCTTTTATGCGACCGGCGACTCACCCCGCCGGCGCGGCAACGAGCACCCGACGATCGTGCCATACGAGACCTTTGAGGCAGCCGACGGCTGGATCAATCTCGGCGTCGCCAACGACGACTTATGGCAGCGATTTTGCGGAGCAGCAGAGCGGCCCGAACTGAAGACCGACTCTCGCTTCGCCAAGGCATCCGATCGCGTACGCAATCGCGAGGTGCTCGTGCCCCTCGTCAAGGCCATCGTCAAAGAGCGCTCGCGCGATGAGTGGTTGAGCCGTCTGGACAAGGCCGGCGTGCCGAGCGGCGCCATCCGCACCGTCGGCGAGGTCTGCGAGAGCGAGGTGCTCAAAGCCCGCAACATGGTCGCCGAGATGCAACATCCCAGCGCCGGCATAGTGAAGGGCATCAAGAGTGCCATGCACCTAAGTCACACTCCACTCGATGCCTACGCGCCCCCTCCTAAGCTTGGTGAGCATACACGCGAGATTTTGACAGGAATGCTTGAATACTCTGCGAGTGACTTCGATCAGCTAGCTCGTGACAAAGTGATCTAGGGCTAGCCGTAGGTCCGCTCGTCGGCGATCACCTTGCCGTCGTTGGGGAGCGAGCCGGGGGGCACCAGCTCCACCTCGCCCTTGAGCTTGGTGACGGCCTGCAGCGTCTCGGCGAGCTTGGCCTCGAGCCCGACATCGGCGCCTGATGCTTCCGCGCGCAAGGTCATGGTGTCCTGTTCGCCCGCCCGGCCGACGACGAGGCGCACGCGGCCGAGCCCGGCATGGCGCTTGGAGACTTCGGCGATCTGCTCGGGGTGCACGAACATGCCCTTGACCTTGGTGGTCTGGTCGGCGCGGCCGAGCCAGCCCTTGATGCGCATGTTGGTGCGCCCGCAGGGGCTCATCCCCGCCAGCACCGCGGAAAGATCGCCGGTGGCGAGGCGGATCATCGGGTAGTCGCGGTTGAAGACCGTCACCACCACCTCGCCGACTTCGCCGGCGGGCAGGGGATCGCCGGTGCCGGGCCGCACGATTTCCACGATCGCGCCCTCGTCGACGATCATGCCCTCCAGCGCCTCGCTCTCGTAAGCGATGATGCCGAGGTCGGCCGTCGCATAGGTCTGATAGGTATCGATCCCGCGCGCCTTGTACTCCGTCCTGAGCGAGGGGAAGAGCGCGCCGCCGCCGACCACCGCCTTCTTGATGGAGGAGGCGTCGCGGCCGGCCTCCTTGGCCTTGTCGAGCAGGATCTTCAGGTAGTCCGGCACGCCGACATAGGTCGTGGGCTTTAGGTATCCGATCACGTCAAGCTGCTGCTCCGTACGACCTGGTCCGGCGGCGATGACGGCGCAGCCGAGGGCCCGCGCCCCAGCGTCGAGAATCCATCCCCCCGGGGTGAGGTGATAGTCGAAGGTGTTGTGCACGATGTCGCCCTTGCGGATGCCAGCCGCGTAGAGCGCGCGCGCCGTGCGCCACCAGTCCTCACCGAAGCCCTCGGGCTCGAAGATGGGCCCCGGCGACATGAAGATGCGCGCGAGCCTGCCGGGCGCCGCAGTGGCAAAGCCGCCATAGGGCGGCCGCTTCCCCTGCAGTTCCTTCAGCGCCGACTTGCGCAGCAGCGGCAGCCGGGCCAGCGCCTGGCGCGCGGTGACGGCCGCGGCATCGACGCCCGCCAGATGCTCGGCCCAGCCTGGCGCGTTGGCCACGGCATGGCGGATCAGGTCGGGCAGCAGATTGAACTGCGCCAGCTCGCGCTGGGCTGGATCACGCAGCTCGAGCTGGTCGTAGAATTTGTCGCTCACGGGGCCCTCACTCTGGCGGGACGCTTCACGCCAGCCAGCGCTTGCGCCGCTTGTAGGACTTCACGTCGCGGAAGCTCTTGCGGTCGCTGCCGCCGATGCCGAGGTAGAACTCCTTCACGTCCTCGTTCTCGCGCAGCGACTTGGCATCGCCGTCCATGACGACGCGCCCGTTCTCGAGGATGTAGCCGTAACCGGCGTAGCGCAGCGCCATGTTGGTGTTCTGCTCGGCCAGCAGCACCGACACACCCTGCTCCTGGTTGAGGCGCTTGACGATCTCGAAGATCTCCTCGACCAGCTGCGGGGCAAGCCCCATGGAGGGCTCGTCGAGCAGCATCATCTTCGGCTTCGACATCAGCGCCCGGCCGATCGCCACCATCTGCTGCTCGCCGCCGGAGACGTAGCCAGCGAGCGAGAGGCGACGCTCCTTCAAGCGCGGGAAATAGGCATAGACCATCTCCAGGTCGCGCTTGATCACTCCAGCGCCGCCCGAGCGCGTGTAAGCGCCGGTGAGCAGATTCTCCTCGACGGTGAGGTGGCCAAAGCAGTGGCGGCCCTCCATGATCTGGATGCAGCCGCGGCGCACGAGCTCGCTGGGCGAAAGCCCGTCGACGCGCTTGCCCAAGAGCTCGACCGAGCCTTTGGTCACCTTGCCGCGCTCGGCCAGCAGCAGGTTGGAAATGGCTTTCAGCGTGGTGGACTTGCCGGCACCGTTGGCGCCGAGCAGAGCCACAATGACGCCCGTCGGCACGTTGAGCGACACACCCTTCAGCACGAGGATGACGTGGTCGTAGATCACCTCGACGTTGTTGAGGGCGAGGATCGGCGAAGCGTCCTTCGCCGTGTGCGCAGGGGCCCCTGCGGCGACTGTAGTGTCTTGCGGTGCTGACATGGGCTATCCAATGAACAAGAAGGTGGCGGCTGTTACGCCGCCACCCCTGCGATCTTGCGCTGCGATTACGACGACGGGCACTGCCGCGGCGTGATCTTGTTCTCCTCGGCGTACTTCTTTGCCGACGCCTCCATCATCGGCCGCACCACATCGCGCATCGGCTCGATCCAGTCGGAGATGATGTTCCACTGCTTGCCGTCCCACTGCTGGATCAGGATCGGGCCGTTGCCCTCGTGATCGTTGCAGGTGATCTTGATCGGCCGCATCATCTTGCCGAAGCCCAGCGCATCGAGGCGCGCCTGGGTGAGGTCGAGGCTCTCCATGCCGTCGCGGACATGCTCACCCGTCGGCTTCTTGCCGTGCTTCTTGACCGCCTCACGGATCGCCTCGGTGGTCATCATGGCGTTGACGAGTGCGCGGTTGTAGAGCACCTCGCCAGCCTTTTCCCAGGTGGTCGATCCCTTGTTCCTGTCGTAGACGAACTTCTTGATGTCCTCGTGGACCTTGAAGTTCTTGCCCGGCGTGTGGAAGGTGGCCGAGGTGTAGTTTTTGGCGGCATCGCCGGCCGGAATCACATCGGCCTCCGTGCCTGACCACCAGACGCCAACCATGCGGTCCATCTTGAAGCCATTGGCGGCAGCTTCTTTCACCGACACCTGGTTCATCACGCCCCAACCCCACAGGAAGATCCAATCCGGGTTGGACTGGCGCACCTTGAGCCACGTCGCCTTCTGCTCTTGGCCTGGTGAGTCCACCGCCAACAGCTCTAGCTCGTAGCCATACTTCTTCGACAGCACCTCGAGCGTCGGGATCGGCTCCTTGCCATAGGGGCTGTTGTGGTAAATCAGCGTCAGCTTCTTGCCCTTGAGCTTGTCGAGACCGCCCTCCTTGGCCGCGATGTACCTGATCTTGGCCGACGCCTGGCTCCAGTAGCTCGTCGGCGCAAGAAACACCCACGGATGGACGGAGCCGACGGCCGCGTCGGTACGCCCATAGCCCATGGACAGGATCGGGATCTTGTCGACCGGCGCCTTCGGGATCAGCGCATAGGTGATGCCGGTCGAGAACGGATTGATGACCAGCGGGTTCTTGCTCTTGAGCCGTTCGTAGCACTCGACGCCGACCTTGGTGTCGTAGTTGGTCTCACACTCCTCGTGGACGATCTTGACGCCTTCGATGCCGCCGTCACGCTCATTCAGCAGCGTGAAGTAGTCCTTGAAGCCGTCGGCGATCGGGATGCCGTTTGGAGCAAAGGCGCCAGTCCGATAGGTGAACGTTGGGATAAAGAGCCCGTCCTGCGCCACCGCGCCGGTGTCGGCCCACGGGCTGGCCAACGCGGCCGCTGCCAGAGCGCCTATCTTGAGGTATCTCAGGGTCATTAAGACCTCCCTATGCAGTTGTCTAAGTTGTTGGCCTGAAAGGCACAGCCGTGCGGAGCACGACCACTGCTCACAACGTAGCATCGCCGGCCGACCAACGTAAACCTGCGCATGCTACGCGTACCTCCTCGAGTGCGAGCCCGTCAGTGGGGGTACGGCCACAGACGAAGCTTTTCCTTGCCGATCTGCCAGAGCCGGGCAAAGCCGTGCGGCTCGACGATCAGGAAGAAGATCATCAGGCCCCCAAACAGCATCAGCTCGAGATGCTTCTGCATCGCGGTTTCGACCGGCAGACCGATGGCGGGGAGGAAGTTGGTCAGAAAGATCGGCATCAAGACGATGAACCCCGCGCCGAGGAAGGAGCCCAGAATGCTGCCCAGGCCGCCGATGATGATCATGAACAGCACGTCGAAGGAGACGTTGATGGCGAATGCCTGCGTCTCGACGCTGTTGAGGTAGAGGTTGAGCAGCATGGCTCCGGCGACGCCGCAGTAGAACGAGCTGATCGCGAACGCGAGGAGCTTGGTCTGCATCGGCCGGATGCCGATGAGCTCTGCAGCTATGTCCATATCGCGGATAGCCATCCACGAGCGGCCGATGCGCCCGCGCACGAGGTTCTTGGCGACCAGCGCGAAGAGAATGACGAGCGTCAGCGCGAACAGGTACTTGGCTTGTGGGCTTGCGCGCGGGCTCGTCACCAGCGGGTTGAGGAAACTCAACACCTCGAGCACGCCGCCCGGCTCCATGATGGTGCCAAACAAGGTGCGCGGTGGGGACTCGATCGTGCCGTTGGAGTTGTAATTGTAGAACCAGGGCACCTTGTTGAAGAGCCACGTCAGGAAAAATTGGGCGGCAAGCGTGGCCACCGCGAGATAGAAGCCCTTGATGCGCAAGCTCGGCAGGCCGAACAGAACGCCCACCGCGGCCGCCGCCAGCCCGGACAGCAGGAAGATGAAGATCATCCCCAGATCGGGGAAGAACACCGTGGTCAGTTTGTAGCTGGCGTAGGCACCGACCGCCATGAAGCCGCCGGTGCCGAGCGAGATCTGGCCGCAGTAGCCAACCAGGATGTTGAGGCCCAGCGCCGCCATGGAGAAGATCAGGAACGGGATCAGGATGGCGTTGAACCAGTATTGGCCCAGGAATGCCGTCGGAACGACGTAGGCGGCGAGCAGCAGAGCGCCCACGAACCAGCGGTCCTGGGTGATGGGAAAGATCGCCTGGTCGGCGGCATAGCTGGTCTTGAACTGGCCGGCTTCGCGATAAAGCATGGTCTCTCGCTCTTTAAAGGGGAATAGGGAGTAGGGAATAGGAAGTAGCGAGAAAGTGTCTCTCCTGCCAACTCGTCATTCCCTACTCCCTACTCCCTACTCCCTACTTCCTAGACGCGTTCGATGATTTTCTCGCCGAACAGGCCTTGCGGCCGGAACAGCAGGAAGACCAGCGCAAGCATGTAGGCAAACCAGTTCTCGATGGCGCCGCCGAGCGCCGAGCCCCAGTAGACCTCGGCCACCTTCTCGCCCACGCCGATGATGAGGCCGCCGACGATGGCGCCCGGCACCGAGGTGAAGCCGCCGAGGATCAGCACCGGCAATGCCTTGAGCGCGATGAGGGAGAGCGAGAACTGCACGCCGCTTTTCCCCCCCCAGATGATGCCGGCGGCGAGCGCGACAAGGCCCGCAACGGCCCAGACGATCACCCAGATGCCCCTAAGCGAGATGCCGACCGAGAGCGCGGCGGCGTGATCGTCGGCCACGGCCCTGAGCGCGCGGCCGACGCGTGTTTTCTGGAAGAAGACCGCCAGCACGATGACCAGGAATGCCGCCATTCCCGCCGCAAACAGCTCGAATGAATTGATCAGGATGCCGCTCCGCACGGCCCACACGACGCCTGCGGCGGCCGCGAGCGTGCTCACCGTACCGAGGGCGATGAACCAGCCGTAGTGTAGCGGCGGCGGCAGGGCGCCGGCATCTCGCAGCGCCTGGCGCCGTCCGAGCCAGGCAGCGAGGCTGAAGAGGACAACGCCCAGGACCATGGCAAGCCCTGTCCATGACAGGCTTGCCAGAAGCATCGCCGTCTTGCTCGACTTGCCCAGGATGAAGGCGGCATCGGCGCCGAAGGCAAAGCGGGCGAGGAAGAAGACGAGCCCAAGCACTGCCGTGGCGAGCCCCGCCGGGCCCGGCAGCACCGAAACCGCAGAGTCGCCCAGCTCATCGATGGCCCGCCGCGCCGCGCGCGCCCGCCAAATGACGAGGATGGCCAGACTGGCCACAGCCGCGGTCACGAACACGGCTGCTAGCAAAGGCGTGCCGACGGTCACCTTCGTGATGTTGAGCGGAGCGTCGGGAATGCCGATGTCGAGCGCCTTGACGTTGGAGCCCCACAGCGTCTCGCCGAACCCTTCCAGGAAGAACGTGAGACCGATGGTGGCCATGAACAGGATGATCTGTTCCTGGTTGACCATGTACCTGAGGATCACGCGCTCGATGACGAGGGCGAGCGCCAGCATGATGAGGCCCGTGAGCACGATGGCGAGCAACAGCGGCACGCCGCGCTCCATCAGGCCCACCAGCGACAGCGCCGCGAACAGCACCATCACTCCTTGGGCGAAGTTGAACACGCCCGAGGCCTTGTAGATGAGCACGAAGCCCAGCGCGACGAGGGAGTACATCACGCCCGACAGGATGCCGCCGATGACGACCTCGCCGAAGAACAGCGGCGCCGTCAGGATGGTGATCCAGGGCTCGATAAGGATGCTGAACAGAAAATCCATCAGGGCTTTCCCGCCGGCCTGGCCCGCCGTCTCAATGGCTCACACCGAGATAAGCCTCGATGACCGCTTGGTTGGTCTGCACCTCGGCCGGCGATCCGTCGGCGATCTTGGCGCCGTAGTTCAAAACGACGACCCGGTCGGACAGGTCCATGACCACGCTCATGTCATGCTCGATGAGCGCAATGGTCGTGTTGAACGTGTCCTTGACGGTGAGGATGAAGCGGCTCATGTCCTGCTTCTCCTCGAGGTTCATGCCGGCCATCGGCTCGTCCAGCAGCAACAGCTCCGGATCCATGGCGAGCGCGCGGCCGAGCTCGACGCGCTTCTGCAGGCCGTAGGGCAGCTTGCCGACCGGCACCTTGCGGATATGCGCAATCTCCAGGAAGTCGATGATGCGCTCGACCACCTCGCGATGCTTGATCTCCTCCCGCTGCGCCGGCCCCCAGTGCAGCATGTGGGCGAGGAGCCCGCGCCGCATCTTGAGCGTGCGCCCCGTCATGATGTTGTCGAGCGTGGACATGCCCTTGAACAGGGCGACGTTCTGGAAGGTGCGGGCAATGCCCTGGCTGGCGGCGATGTAGGGCCGCATGTCGTGCCGGCGCTTGCCCTTGAAGGTGATGACGCCTTGCTGCGGGTGGTAGAAGCCGTTGATGACGTTGAGCATCGAGGTCTTGCCGGCGCCGTTGGGGCCGATGATGGCGCGCACCTCACCCTTGCGGATGTCGAAGGAGACGTCGCGCAGCGCTCTCACGCCGCCGAAGGCGAGCGACACGTTATCCACCGACAGCAGCACCTCGCCGCCGCCCTTCGCGGCCCGCTCCGCCACGCTGTCCCTGGGCTCCACATCGGCCTTCATTCAGCTGCCTCTCGCAAGGGCTCCGCCGCGCGCGATGGGTGGATCTGCATGTCGACGATGCGCACGTCGCCCTCAACCGTGGCCTTGCGGCCGTCCTCGAAGGTCATCTCGGTGGCGACGTGGCACTGCTTGGAGCCGTCGTAGAGCGCCTGGATGAGTGGGGCATAGCGCTCGGCGATGGTGGAACGGCGCACCTTCAGTGTGCGGGTGAGCTCGCCGTCGTCGGCGTCGAGCTCCTTGTGCAGGACCAGGAAGCGGGCGATCTGGGAGGCTGCCATCTGCGCCTCCTCGGCCAGCGCCTTGTTGAGCTCGTCGACGCGCTTGGCGACCATGTCGTAGACTTGGCGGTGGGCGGCGAGCTCCTGATAGCTGGCGTAGGAGACGTTGTTGCGCTCGGCCCAGTTGCCGACCGACGTGAGGTCGATATTGACCATCATGGTGACGTAGTCGCGCCCCTGGCCGAACGCCACGGCCTCCCTGACCTCAGGGTAGAACTTGAGGCGGTTCTCGAGATACTTGGGCGAGAACAGCGCCCCGCTGTTGAGGCGGCCAACGTCCTTGGCGCGATCGATGATCTTGAGATGTCCGCGCTGGTCGAAGAAGCCGGCGTCGCCGGTGTGGACCCAGCCGTCGGGCGTCTTGGTCGACTGCGTCGCCTCATCGTTCTTGTAGTATTTCAGGAACACGCCGGGGCTTCTGAACAGCACCTCGCCGCTGTCGGCTATTCTGATCTCCACATCGGGTCCCGGCCTGCCGACCGTGTCGGGATAGACCTCGCCGTCGGGCTGCAGCGTAATGTAGACGCTGGCCTCGGTCTGCCCGTAGAGCTGCTTCAAGTTGATGCCGAGCGAGCGGTAGAAACGGAACAGCTCCGGCCCGATCGCCTCGCCGGCCGTGTAGGCCACCCGGGTCCTGGAGAAGCCCATGCGGTTCCTGAGCGGCGCGTACACCAGGAGGTCGCCCAGCGCATAGCGCACGCGGTCCATGGCGCCGACCGGCTTGCCGTTGAGAAGGGCCTCGCCGCAGCGCTGCGCCACGCCGAGAAAATAGTGGAACATGCGCTTCTTGAGCCAGCCGGCATCTTCCATGCGCACCATGATCTGGGTGAGCAGGTTCTCGAACACGCGCGGCGGGGCGAAGAAATAGGTCGGGCCGATCTCGCGGCGGTCTTCGACGATGGTCTCGGGGCTTTCCGGGCAGGCAACGCACATGGCGCCGGCGAACGCCTGGCCGTAGGAGAAGATGTGGTCGCCGACCCAGGCCATCGGCAGGTAGGCGAGCAGCGTGTCCTCGGGAGTGAAGTGATCGAACTCGTTGCCGTTCTGCGCCGACAGGACGATGTTGTCGTGCGTCAGCATCACGCCCTTGGGCCGGCCGGTGGTGCCCGAGGTGTAGAGCATGACGCTGACATCGGAGCCCTTGCCCTTGGCGATCTCGTCGAGCCACCAGCCATCCGCGCCGGTGTTGGCGCGCTGCTCCTCCCGGCCGAGCTGCTGGACGGACTCGAAGGAATGCAGGTTGGCGGGGTCGTAGCCGGCGAGGCCGTGCGGCTCGTCGTAGATGACCTTCCTCAATTTCGTCAGCCGATCGGACACCGAGACGACCTTGTCGACCTGCTCCTGGTCCTGCACGACGGCAAACATCACCTCGGCGTGCTCGAGCACGAAGGCCATCTCGTCGGCCACCGAGTCCTGATAGACGGGCACGGCGACGCCGCCCAGGCTCTGCACGGCGGCAAAGGTGGCGTAGAGGCGCGGGCGATTGTCGCCGATGATGGCAACGGTGTCGCCGCGCTCCAGCCCGAGCTTTCTCAAGCCGACGGCGAAGGCGCGCACCTCGTCGCTGAGCCGGGCCCACGTCCAGGTCTGCCAGATGCCCAAGTCCTTGTGGCGCATCGCCGGGCGGTCGGCGTGCTCGGCCGCGTTGCGCAGCAGCAACTTCGGCACGGTGTCGAGTTGCGGGGTCGCGCGCGCTGTCTGGGCAGTCACGTGATACATCACCTCCCGGAAATGCCTCGCGGAACCTGGTGCAGGACGGCATTCGCCGTCGCCTCCGCCAGCTTGCCTGCAAGACCTCGCGCTTGGCGCGCTTGTTATTGATGCACTACCAGCGCGTGAGGCCGGCAGTTGAGGTGACCAAGCCACAAAACAAACCACGGCTCAATGCAAATGTGGACAGACAGAGCGGGGGTTATCTGCTAACTTTACCTGTTTGGCGCCCCCATTTTGATCGCTTGGCTGCGGATTTCGCCGTTCAGCCCTCGTAGCGGGCCAGCTGCTCCACTTCGATGATCGTAATGCCGCAGCGCTCGGTAACCAGCAGGCCGGCCGCCTCCAGCCTGAGCAGGCTCTTGTTGGCGATCTGCCGCGACACGCCGGCCAGCAGCGCCAGTTCCTCCTGGGTGATCTCGATGTGGTTGCCGGTGTTGGGGTACAGCACCGGGTTGAACAGCCAGGCAAGATGGCGTGCGACCCGCGCGGTCGGGTCGTGGATGCGGTCGCACTCGATGGTGGCGATGAACTGTCCCATCCGCTCGTTGAGTTGGTGCACCAGGAAGCGGGTGAAGCCGACGCTGGAGTCGAACAGCCACGTGAAGGTTGCCCGGTTCATCATGGCGAGGCGGGTGTCACGCAGCGCGACGAGGTCGTACTTGCGTGCTTCGTTCTTCAGGACCGTGCCCTCGCCGAACCAGCCGCCGGCCCCGGCGCCAGCGAAGGTCATCGGCTTGCCGCTCTCGGAAATTGCGCTGATCTTGACCAGGCCGCTGACCACGCCCGTCCAGCAGTCGAGCCGGTCGCCGCGGTGGCAGATATAGCTGCCGGCGGAATAGCGCCGCTCCGAGATGCCCTTGCAGGCGCGCGCGGCTTCCTCCTCTGTGAGCGCATCGGCCCAGAAGGCGACCCGTCGCAGCTCGTCTTTCGCGCTCACTCGAGCACCGCTTGCTGGTCTCCCGAGCGCCACTCTAGGTCGAAAGGGCTGCGTTCCTCAAGGTGTGGAGCCAGCTGCCCTGTAGCCGCAGCCGTACTCGCATCGCATCATAGGCATGCCTTGCATTCCGGCACCGGGCCTGGGCTGGCTTGCCGCGCTCAACCCCGCATGCTAGCGCATCGATGAATGCGGGGTCTCCGGGAGAGCGCCATGATCGAGTACGGGCATTTCGTCGGCGGCAAGGCGGTAAAGGGCAGGAGCGGCAGGTCGGGCGACGTGTTCCAGCCCATGACCGGGGAGGTGCGCGCCAAGGTTGCGCTCGCCTCCAAGGCCGACGTTGCCGCCGCCGTCGAGAACGCCAAGGCGGCGCAGCCGGCCTGGGCCGCCACCAACCCGCAGCGGCGCGCCCGCGTGCTGATGAAATTCGTCGAGCTGGTGGCCCGCGACAACGACAAGCTCGCCGACTGCCTCGCCCGCGAGCACGGCAAGACCATCGCCGACGCCAAGGGCGACATCCAACGCGGCGTCGAGGTGGCGGAGTTCGCCTGCGGCATCCCCCACCTGATCAAGGGCGAGTACTCGGAGGGCGCGGGGCCCGGCATCGACCTCTATTCCATGCGCCAGCCGCTCGGCGTCGTCGCCGGCATTACCCCGTTCAACTTCCCGGCCATGATCCCGATGTGGAAGTTCGCCCCGGCCATCGCCTGCGGCAACGCTTTCATCCTGAAGCCGTCCGAGCGCGACCCGGGCGTGCCCATGATGCTGGCCGAGCTGATGCTCGAGGCGGGCCTGCCCCCGGGCATCCTCAACGTCGTCAACGGCGACAAGGAAGCGGTCGACGCCATCCTCGACCACCCCGACATCGCCGCCATCGGCTTCGTCGGCTCGACGCCGATCGCGGAGTACATCTACACGCGCGGCTGCGCGGCGGGTAAGCGCGTGCAGTGCTTCGGCGGCGCCAAGAACCACATGATCGTCATGCCCGACGCCGACATGGACCAGGCCGTCGACGCGCTGATCGGCGCCGGCTACGGCTCGGCCGGCGAGCGCTGCATGGCGATCTCGATCGCGGTGCCGGTCGGCGCCAAGACCGCCGATGCGCTGATCGACAAGCTGATGCCGCGCGTGGAGTCGCTGAAGATCGGCCCCTCCACCTCCCCCGACGCCGACTTCGGCCCCTTGGTCACGGCCGCGCACCTCAAGAAGGTGAAGGACTACGTCGACGTCGGCATCAAGGAGGGCGCCAAGCTCAAGGTCGACGGCCGCGACTTCAAGATGCAGGGCTACGAGAAGGGCTTCTACATGGGCGGCTGCCTGTTCGACGAGGTCGAGCCCGACATGCGCATCTACAAGGAGGAGATCTTCGGCCCCGTGCTGTGCGTGGTGCGCGCCAAGACCTACGAGGAGGGCCTGAAGCTCGCCAGCGACCACGAGTACGGCAACGGCGTCGCCATCTTCACCCGCGACGGCGATGCGGCGCGCGACTTCGCCGCCCGCGTCAACGTCGGCATGGTGGGCGTCAACGTGCCGATCCCGGTGCCGCTCGCCTACTACACGTTCGGCGGCTGGAAGCGCTCGGGCTTCGGCGACCTCAACCAGCACGGGCCCGACGCGGTGCGCTTCTACACCAAGACCAAGACCGTCACCTCGCGCTGGCCGAGCGGCGTCAAGGAAGGCGCCGAGTTCGTGATCCCGACGATGAAGTGAGGGCCGAGCACCACGTTGTCACGGTGGTCGGGCCCACTTCGCGCCGATGCTGCCGGCGGGCATCGATTGTCCCGCGAATTCACCAAGACTGGGCTTATCCCCGGGCTTGCGAACGGGAGTACAATCCGTGTCGCTCCGTCCACCGAGGGGTCGCTCCATGGAGGCGTCCGCGAAGTGAGGGCGGGGTGCAGGCCGAGCCGCGGGTTACGCAACCTTCGGCCCGGGGCTCCGCGCCGCCGCCGTGGGTGCAACTCCCAGGTCCCCAGCGAGGTAAAAGGCGGCGAATAGGCCAAAAATCCTGCGCGGGGGCGGTGGCAGCCGCCTTCAAACTCTCAAGCATGCGGCAGCCACTGCTCCCGCGCCCCTCGACTGCATGTACTCTCGGGCGCAGATGGCGCGGCGAGGGCGCAACCGCATGGGCGCAAGCTCTGCGCAGATTGATTGACCGCTCACGGGCCAAAGCCTAGATACGTGGACTACAGCCAGATCATTACTGTGGAGCCCGGCAAGCGCGGCGGCAAGCCGTGTATTCGCGGCATGCGCATCACTGTATCTGATGTGCTGGGTTACCTTGCTGGGGGAATGAGCGAGGACGAGATCCTGCGCGATTTCCCCTATTTGACGCGAGAGGACATTCACGCGTGCCTTGCCTTGGCGGCTGATCGCGAGCGGCGCTTGATGAGCGTTTGACGCCGTGAGGCTCCTTTTCGACGCCAACCTCTCGCCCCGGCTTGTCGCGTCACTGAACTTGCGCCTCGAGCGGAAGATCGATGAGTTGACGAGGCACGTCACCGCTAGAGGATGATCGGACCGGGTGGCTCGACCCCAACGTTGACCTACTTGGCGCACTGCGCCGTGAACGAGACGTGCCCGCCATCGGCAGCAGTTTGGCTCAACACGATCTTCCAGCCGCCGCGGATGGATTCGCTCCAGATCTGGCTGCTGCACTGGGTCGCGCTCCACTCCGCGGCTTTGCGCTCCTTCCAAGCATCAGTCATGGATGCAGACGGCGCGTAGGTGAAGCGCGTGAACTCCACCGTCCTCTTGTCACAGAAAACCTTCATGCCGGCGTTGCGGGTGGCTCGGTCTATCCACACGCCGATATCTCTTTCCGCTGCAACGGCGAGCTGTTGGGCCATGACGCAAAAATCGCGATCGTCGAACGCGGACGCAGGAGCTGCGGCCCCAAGCACGACGGTCGCTCGCACCACAAGACGAAGAAGGCCGCGGACAACGGAGAGCTCGACCGCACTGACGCTCGCGGGCCGAACGCGCCGGGCAGGTAGGCTCCTGCAACGATCCGTCGCGAAGCAGATTGGGAACTCCGCCTGCATCAGCACATCGTAGTCTTACAGCACGCAGTTCGGGTCAAGCGACAACTTGGTTGACTAGAGTGGGGTCATCACCGACGCTCGACGCCAACCTTACCCGCATTCGAGCCAGCGCATGCCAACCCATATCAGAGGCGCCGACATCGTCGCCCGCACGCTCGACGCGGCGGGGCTGACCACCGTCTTCACGCTCTCCGGCAACCACATCATGGGCCTGTTCGATGCGGCGCTCGGCACGCGGCTCAGGCTGATCCACGTCCGCCACGAGGCCGCCGCCGTGCACATGGCGGACGCCTGGGGCCGCCTCACCGGCGAGTGCGGCATTGCGCTCGTCAGCGGCGGCGCCGGCTTCGCCAACGCGGCCGCCGCGCTCTGCACGGCGCAGGCGGCCGAATCCCCGCTAGTCCTACTGTCGGGCCACGCCGGCACCAAGGAGCTCGGCCGCGGCGCCTTCCAGGAGCTGCGCCAGGCGGAGATGGCAGCCCCCGTCACCAAGGCGTCCTGGGTCGCGCATTCGGTCGCGACGCTTGGTCTCGATCTCGCCGATGCCGCCCACATCGCGCGATCCGGCCGCCCGGGGCCGGTGCACCTGAGCCTCCCTTTCGACCTGCTGGAGGCTCGGGTCGAAGATGACCCCTCGCTGTGGCCGCCGGCGTCCGCGGTCCGGGGCGGGCAGAAGAACCTCGACGCCAAGACGGCAGGCGAGATCGTTGCCCGCCTGGCCGAGGCGCAGCGTCCGCTGGTGCTGGCGGGCCCGCAGCTCTGCCACTCCGGCGACCTGACCGAGCTGCGCGCGCTCGAGGAAGCGCTCGGCGTCCCCGTGGTCGCCATGGAAAGCCCGCGCGGCCTCAACGATGCGCGCCTCGGTGCGTTTGCCGAGGCCCTGCGCCGGGCCGACCTCGTCCTCCTGCTCGGCAAGGCGCACGACTTCACGATCCGCTTCGCCGACCCACCCGCCGTGGACGCCGCCTGCCGCGTCATTGCCGTCGATGCCGACCCCGCCATGATCGAGCGCGTCGCGCGCGAGAAGGGCGATCGCCTCGCCGCCAGCGCCGTCGCCGACGCCCATCCTACCGCGCGCGCGCTCATCGCCGCCGCCCGCAGGCACCGCAACGATGCCTGGCTCGGCGAGGTACGCTCCGCCATGGCCTGGCGCCCGCCGGCGTGGGACACGCTGGCCTCCGGCACGTCCGGCAAGGTCCACCCGGTGGAGCTCTGCCGCGCACTGCAGAGGGTGCTCGCCAAGCATCCGGACGCCATCCTCGTCTGCGACGGCGGCGAGATCGGCCAGTGGCCGCAGGCGATGCTTGCGCCAGCGCGCCGTCTCATCAACGGCCCGGCCGCCGCCATCGGCGCCTCGATCCCGTTTGCCATCGCCGCCCGCGCCGCGAGCCCCAGCGCCGTCGTCATCGCCGTGCTGGGGGACGGCACCTTCGGCTTCCACATGGCCGAGTTCGATACGGCTGTGCGCTATGGCCTGCCTTTCGTCGCCGTCGTCGGCAATGACGCCGCCTGGAACGCGGAGCACCAGATCCAGCTGCGCGACTACGGCAAGGAGCGCGCCCATGGCTGCGAGCTGCTGCCGGCCCGCTACGACCTCGTGGCCGAGGCGCTGGGCGGCCACGGCGGGCTCGTCACCAGCGCGGCGGGGCTCGCCCCCGCGCTCGACCGCGCCATCGCCAGCGGCAAGCCGGCCTGCGTCAACGTCATGATCGAGCGTTTGCCGGCGCCGGTCATCCGGCGCCCGTCCTGAAGGCGCTCGCTGGCTAGTGTGATGATCGAGAAGTCCGCACCATCGCGCTGGGCTGGGTTGGTGAGCGGACTTCTCGATCTGAATCACGCTAGAATCATTAGCCTGGCTAGTGTCCTTCAGATCGCGAAATTCGTTCCGAGCAAGCCGCACACTGCGACGAATTTCGCGATCAGGACACTAGCGGCGCCTTCGGCTAGCATATGAGCCCTACCAGCCAACCGAGAGAGGCTCCCATGCCGACGCAAGCCAAGTACGTGTTCATGGCCAGCATGGACGTCGAGTCGGCCAAGGAAGACCTCTTCAACGAGGTCTACGATACCGAGCACATCCCAAACCTGCTCAAGGTGCCCGGCGTGCACGCCGTGACCCGCATCAAGTCGGAGCCGTTCGCCATGAGCATCGGCGGCGAGGAAAAGCGGGTGGTGCCGGACGGCCCGCGCTACAGCGCCCTCTACGAGATCGACGGTCCCCACGTGCTCGTGAGCAAGGAATGGGCGGCCGCAGTCGAGGCTGGGCGCTGGCCGGGCGAGGTGCGCCCGCATACGCGCAACCGACGCCACGCGCTCTACAAGGTGCGCTGACAGCGCAGCTCAGAGACGGCGTCAGGCGGCGCCGGCCGACGCCCGCGGCGGCGGCAGGAACGCCCGTGCGATCTCGGCCGCCGAGCGCGGCTCGCTGAAATAGTAGCCCTGCATCTCCGTGCAGCCCTCGGCCCGCACCAGGTCGAGCTGGCCCTTGGTCTCCACGCCTTCGGCCGTCGTCTCCATGCCCAGGCTCTGCCCCAGGCGCGCGATCGACCGCACGATGGCGAGCGAACCCTCGCCCGCCAGCGTCAAGTCGCCGATGAAGCTGCGGTCGATCTTGATCTTGTCGAAGGGGAAGCTGCGCAGGTAGCTGAGCGAGGAGTAGCCGGTGCCGAAATCGTCGAGCGCAATGCGAACGCCGAGATCGTGCAGCTGGCGCAGCGTGGTCAGGACCGACTTGCTGTCCTGTATCAGTGCCGTCTCAGTGATCTCGAGCTCGAGGCGGGATGCGGCGAGCCCCGAGGATGCCAAGGCGGAGACTACTGACTGCGCGAGGTTGCCGAGCTTGAACTGCACCGCCGATACGTTGACCGCCACCTTGATGTGCCGGGGCCAACCCGCCGCCTCGGCGCAGGCCTGCCGCAAGGCCCATTCGCCGATCGGCACGATCAGGCCCGTCTCCTCGGCCAGCGGAATGAACTCCGCCGGCGCGATCTTGCCGCGCTCGGGGTGATGCCAGCGCAGCAGCGCCTCGAAGGCCGACACCTCGTCGCGCTCCAGGTTCACGACCGGCTGGTAGTGCATCTCGAATTCGCCGTTGGCGAGCGCGCTCCTGAGGTCGCGCTCCAGCAGGCGGCGCGCCTGCATGCGCTGGTCCATCTCAACCTCGAAGAAGCGGAACTGGCCGGGCCCGTCGCTCTTGGCGCGGTAGAGGGCGAGATCGGCGTTCTTGAGCAGCTCGTCGGGATCGTTGCCGTCGCTGGGCGCCAGCGCGATGCCGATGCTGGTGCCGATCACGGCGTGCTGACCGTCGAGGTCGAAGGGTGCCGCGATCGCCTCGTGGATCTGCCTGCAAAGCACCGCCCCCTCGACCGCCGGATCGCCGGCGAACTGCAGGACGGCGAACTCGTCGCCGCCGAGGCGCGCTACCACGTCCCGTTCGCCCACGCAGGCGCCGAGCCGCACGCCGACCTGCTTGAGCAGCGCGTCGCCGACAGGGTGGCCGAGCGTGTCGTTCACCTCCTTGAAGCGGTCGAGGTCGAGGACCAGCACGGCCAGGGACTGCCCCGTGCGGCTCGCCTCTGACAGGGCCTGGGTGAGCTCATCGCGCAGCAGCGTGCGGTTGGGCAGCCCGGTCAGCGCGTCGTGGTGGGCCATGTGCACGATGCGCGCCTCGATGCGGCGCAGCTCGGTGATATCGTCGTGCGTGGCAACCCAGCCGCAGTCGGGCATCGGCATGTGCGTGATGGCGATGACGCGCCCGTCATTGAGCTCCTGGAACTTGCGCGAGGGCTTGGCCTCCTCGACGGCCTTGATGCGCTCCTCGATGTATTGCTCGGGCGCTTGGGCGAAGGCGCCGCTCCGGATGCGGTGCTCGAGGATCTGGCGAAAGTGCGTCCCGGGCTTCGCCAGCTCGTGGGAGAGGCCGTACATCTCGACATAGCGCTCGTTGCACACCAGCAGCCGCTTGTCCTTGTCGAACATGCACAGACCTTGCGACATGTTGGCGAGCGCGATGTTGAACCGGCGGTTCTGCTCGGACAGCTCGGCATCGCGCTGGGCGACCTCGGCGAGGGCGGCTTCGACTTTCTGCTTTGCCTGCGTCGCCTCATCGAGGTGGCGGCGCGCCGCATCGAGGGCCTCGGCATAGTCGGCGGCATGCGCGGAGGTGGAAAGCAGCTGCCGGGCCTTGTGGGCGGCGCAGGCGAGCACGAGCACAAGCGCGACCAGGGCCACCAGCCTCTCGACTTCGGCCCCGATCAGGACCCGGTAGGAGGTGAGATAGTCCAGGTAGTTGCGGGTGACGACGGGGCCGTCGTCCAGCACGATGGCCAGCAGCACGACGATCGCCCAGCCGACGACGGCGGCGCCGCCTGCCATCAGGATCGGACGCGGATGGAACCTGAGGGCGCGCAGGGCGAGCAGCACGAACAGCAGGGCCAGCGATGGCGCCTTCAGGACGCCGCCCGGCGGATGATCGTAGGCGAACTGGTAGCTCCAGATCAGGAGCAGGAATATGCCGATATCCGCTAGGTTGAGAGCGCCGAGCATCCGCTCCGGCAGCGTCTCCGCCTTGACGAGGTGCAGGCGCAAGGCCGAGCTCCCCGCCAGCGTGCCGAGCGCGAGGATGACCCAGGGATTGCCGAACTGCCCACTCTTGCTCAGCTGGGCGATGACATGCAGCAGCAGCACGAAACAGGCGATAGCGCCCTGGGTGGCGGCAATCGCGCGCTCGCCATCGACATCGTGCTGGCGCAAGACCTCGACCAGGCGGCGGGAGGGCTGGCGCTCACTGTCGGGAGTGCCCAACCCGCTGCCGGCCGGCTCGGTTGGCGCAGCAAGGGCGTCTGCGCCTGCGCCCGCCCCCGTCCCTTGTGCAATCCCCATCACGGCTACTCAACGCGGCACACGCCGTCATCGACGGCAACGCTGCTTTGCGGTACCCCGCGCTGCCAAGCTACCCGCTATTGGTAAATGAAAAGGCACATCGTCAGCCGTCGGCGGTTTCCCGCAACAGGGGCTCGCGAGCGACGGTAACGGCGCCTGCATGTCAGGCTGCGTCGGCGGGCGCGCCGAACTCGGCGAGGCGGCCGGGCGCCGCCTCGAACAGGGCGCGCGTATAGGGATGGCGGGGCGCGCGGAACACGTCTGCGGTCGGCCCCTCCTCCACCACCAGCCCCTGCTGCATGACGGCGATGCGGTCGCAAACCTGGGCCGCGACCCGCAAATCGTGCGTGATGAACAGCACGGCCAGATCGAAGCGCTGGCGCACGCTGTCGAGCAGCTTGAGCACCTGCGCCTGCACCGAGACGTCGAGAGCCGACACCGGCTCGTCGGCGATCAGCACCTGCGGCTCCATGGCGAGCGCACGGGCGATGGCGATGCGCTGGCGCTGGCCGCCCGAGAACTGGTGGGGATAACGCGACAGCACCTCCGGCCCGAGGCCGACCAGGCGCATCAGCTCGCGCGCCCGCGATCGCGCCTCGTCCTCGCGCATGCCGAAGTTCACCGGCCCCTCGATGATGGAGGCGCCGACGGTGCGCCGCGGGTTGAGGGAGCGATAAGGATCCTGGAACACGATCTGCACGTGCTTGCGGTGCGCCCGCAGCCGGCTCTCCGGCAGGCGCGCCACGTCGACGTCGCCGATGCGGATCACCCCCGAGGTCGGCTCGATCAGGCGAGCGATGCAGCGCGCCACCGTGGTTTTGCCCGAGCCCGACTCGCCGACGATGCCGACCGTCTCGCCGCGCCGCACGACGATGTCGACGTTCTCGGCCGCCCGCACCACCCGCCCCGACCGGAAGATCAAGCTGCGTCCGCCGTAGGTCTTGGACAGGCGCTCGGTGGCGAGCGCGACGACGCCGGCATTCGGCGTCCGTACCGGCGGCTTCAGGCTCGGCACCGACGATATCAGCATGCGCGTGTAGGGCGACTGCGGCCGCCGCAGGATCTCGTCGCGTGCGCCGATCTCCACCACCCGGCCCGACTGCATGACGACGACGCGATGGGCGATGTCGGCCACCACGCCGAAGTCGTGCGTAATGAAGAGCACGCCGGTGCCGCGCCGCTCCTGCAGCTCGCGGATCAGCTTGAGGATCTGCGCCTGCGTCGTCACGTCGAGCGCGGTGGTGGGCTCATCGGCGATCAGCAGGGCCGGATCGAGCACCAGGGCGGCGGCGATCATGATGCGCTGGCGCTGTCCGCCCGATATCTGGTGCGGATAGACGTCGATCAGCCGCTCGGGCTCGGGCAGATGCACCGACCGCATCACCTGCAGCACGCGCTGGCGCCGGTCGGCCTCCGAGAGGTCCGTATGGATCTCCAGCACCTCGGCGATCTGGTCGCCCAGCGTCATCACCGGGTTCAGCGCCGTCATGGGCTCCTGGAAGATCATGGCCATACGCGTGCCGCGCAGATCCCGCAGGCGCGCGGGCGTCGCCTTGGCGACATCCTCGCCCTCGAGCCTGATCTCGCCCGCGCCGATGGAGAGCTCCCGCGGCAGCAGGCCCATCACCGTCTGCGCCGTGACGCTCTTGCCGGAGCCCGATTCGCCGACCACGCACACGATCTCGCCGGCGCCGACCGAGAACGTGAGGTCCTCCACGGCATGCGGGCGGTCCGAGCCGCGCGGCAGGCGCACGGTCAGGCCGTTGATGGCGAGGACGGGGGATGCGTCGGCCATAGGCGCCTCACACCCGCTTGGCGAAGCGGGGATCGAGCGTGTCGCGCAAGCCATCGCCCAGCATGTTGATGGCGAGCACCGCGAACGCCAGGCACACGCCCGGATAGAAGATGTTGTGGGGATGGATGCGAAAGAGCGAGCGTCCCTCCGCCATGATGTTGCCCCAGGTGGGGGTCTCCGGCGGGATGCCGATGCCGAGGAAGGACAAGATGGCCTCGATCAGGATGGCCGAGCCGCAGATGAACGTCCCCTGCACGATCAGCGGCGCGATCGTGTTCGGCAGCACATGGCGCACGAGCAGCAGCGGTGTCGGCGTGCCGACGGTGATGGCCGCCTCCACGTAGGGCTCCTCGCGGATGGAGAGCACGATGGCGCGCACCAGGCGCACGACGCGCGGGATCTCGGGGATGACAATGGCAATGACGACCGCCAAGAGGCCAGCCCGGGACAACGAGACGACACCCATGGCAAGCAGGATTGCCGGAATTGCCATCAGCCCATCCATGACCCGCATGATGATGCCGTCCAGCCATCGGATATAGCCGGCTATCAGACCGATGGTGAGGCCGACGGCAACACTGAGCACGGCCACCGTGACGCCGATGATCAGGGACACGCGCGCACCGTAGACGACCCGGCTGTACACGTCCCGCCCCAGCGAGTCGGTGCCGAAGCGATGCACGAACGCCGTCTCCTTGCCGTCGTCGCCGCGAATGGTGCGCTCGACGCCCGGCTTCTTGTTGCGGAACACGGGATTGATCTCGGCCGGGTCGATGGTGCCGAGCCAGGGCGCCACCACGCCCACGATCGCCAGGAACGCGACGATGGTTGCCCCGATCAGCACGCTCGGGTTGCGCAGCACGATGCGCAACGTTCCCGGCCGGCGCGCGGCCGGCGCGACCTCGGCAATCTCGGCGGGCAAGGCCTCGACGCTCAATAGCGGATCCTCGGGTCGAAGAAGGTGTAGGTGAGATCCACCAGCAGGTTGATCAGCACATAGGCGAGCGAGAACAGCAAGATGACGGCCTGGATGGTGGGATAGTCGCGGGCCAGCACCGCGTCGACCGTCAGCCGCCCCAACCCAGGAATCGTAAAGACCGACTCCGTCACGACCACGCCGCCAATCAGCGCGGCAACGCCGAGGCCGATCACCGTCACGATCGGCACCGCTGCATTGGCGAGCGCGTGGCGCACGAGCACCCTGGACTCGGTCTGCCCCTTGGCGCGTGCGGTGCGAATGTAGTCCTCGTTCATCACCTCGAGAACGCTGGTGCGGGTGATGCGGGCGATGAGCGCGATGAGAACCACCGATAGCGTCATTGCCGGCAGGATCAGCCGCTGCAGCCAACCGCCGACGCCCTGGCCGATGCGCTGATAGCCCTGCACGGGCAGCCAGTTGAGCTCGATGGCAAAGACGTAGATCAGCAGGTAGCCGATCACGAACACGGGCACCGAGAAGCCCAGCACCGAGAAGCCCATGACGATGCGATCGAGCCAGCTGCCATGGCGATAGGCGGCAAGCACGCCGAGCGGCACGGCGATGGCGACGGCCAGCACGATGGTGAAAAGGGCGAGCGACACCGTGGGCTCCAGCCGGTCGGCGATCAGCTCCGCCACCTGCTTCTTGAAGAAGAAGGATTCGCCGAGATCGCCGTGCAGGAGCTTGCCCATCCAGATGACGAACTGCGTCAGGATCGGCTGGTCGAGGCCGAGCCGATTCCTGATCTCGGCGACCTGCTCGGAGTTGGCGTTGTCGCCAGCGATGATGGCGGCCGGATCGGACGGGGTCAGCCGCAGCATGAGGAAGACGAGCACCGCGACGATGAGCATCACGGGGATGGTCGCTGCCAGCCTGCGCAGAACGTAGGCGTACATGGGTGCCGTCCGTCGGGACGGGAGCGGCGGCGGTCGTCTGCCGCCGCTCCCGCGAGATCGTGAGCTGTTACTGGATCGCGATGTTCCAGAACACGGGCACGGGCGTCGTCAGGATGCCGGCCACGCTCTTGCGCGCGGCGATCGGCTGGTACCACTGCCCGAGGTTGATGTGCGAGGTGGACTGCGTCGCCTGGATCTGCACCGCCTCGGCGATCAGCTTCTGCTTGGCTGGATCGGTCTCGCGGGCGAACTGGTCGCGCAGCTTCTCCATCTCGGGATCGCACGGCCAGCCAAACAGCGCCTTGTCGCATGCCGAGTTGAAGTAGGCGGCCATCACCGGGTTGGTGATGTCGGCGGCAACCCAGGACGTGAGGAAGGCGTGCCAGCCACCGGCATTGGCCGGGTCCTTCTTGGCGCGGCGGGCGACGACCGTCTGCCAGTCCATCGATTGCATGTCGACCTTGAAACCGGCCTTTTCCATCAGGCTCTTGGCGACCGGAGCCAGGTTCGACAGCACGTCGAGGTCGGTCGAGTGCATCAGCACGATCGGCGTGCCGTCATAGCCGCCTTCCTTCAAGAGCGCCTGCGCCTTGGCGAAGTTCGACTCGAGCAGCCCGTCCATGCCCTTCTCCGAGGCCAGCGGCGTGCCGCACACGAACATCGCCTTGCAGGTCTTGTAGTAGTCGGGGTTGCCGATGACGCCGTCGAGGAAGTCCTTCTGGTTGAAGGCGTACCACAGCGCCTGGCGCACCTTGACGTTGTCGAACGGCTTTTGCAGCTGGTTCGGCCGGAAGGTGTACTGGTTGCCGAGGGGGTTGTAGTCCCACAGCTTTATGTTGGCGTCCTTCTTCAGCAGCGGCAGCAGGTCGTGCTTGGGCGTCTCGACGTAGTCGATCTCGCCGGCAAGCAGCGCGTTGATCGCCTGCTGGTGGTCGGAGATGGCGCGCCACTCGACGCGGTCGACCTTGACGACCTTGCCGCCGGCGAGGCCGGAGGCCGGCTCGGCGCGCGGCTTGTACTTCTCGTTCTTGACGTAGACCGCCTTGTCGCCGGGCTTCCACTCGTCGCGCTTGAAGATGAAGGGTCCCGAGCCCGTGAAGTCGGACAGCTGCGTGTTGGGGTCGGTCTCCGCCACGCGCTTGGGCATCATGAAGGGGACGTTGGAGGAGGGCTTGCTCAGCGCGATCAGCACGAGCCCGGTCGGCTCCTTGAGCTTGACGGTGAACGTCGTGTCGTTGACCGCGTCGATGCTGGCAACGAAGGACATCATCTTCTGCCCGGTCGCGTCCTTGGCGGCCCAGCGCTTGATGGAGGCGACGCAGTCCTCCGCCTTGACCGGCGGACCGTCGTGCCAGGCAAGGCCGTCGCGCAGCGTGAAGGTGTAGGTCAGCTTGTCGGCCGCCACCTCGTACTTGTCGACCATTTGCGGCTTGATCTCGCCCTTCTCGTCCTGGGCAAAGAGGGTGTCGTAGACCATGTAGCCGTGGTTGCGCACGATGTAGGCCGTCGTCCAGATCGGATCGACGATCTTGAGGTCCGAGTGCATGACGGCACGCAAGGTCTTCTGAGCGTGCGCGGGCGTGACCGCCCAGGTCGCAGCCCAGGTCAGGGCGCCGACGGCCACGGCCGCGGCGGTGCACTTACGCAGGTAGCCCATTTTCCACTCCGGTTGGTGGTCGCAGGATCTCGTTTGCTAGGAGACGGCAAGGTGGTGCGAAGGCTGCACCTCCAATTGCGTCCCGCTGGCAAGATAACATACGCGGGGCCAGCAGAAGTCAAAGCCTAGATGTGCCCCGTTTTTCAACGCCCTGCCCGCTGCTGCGGCAGCTTACCCATGCGGCGCTGCCGGGGCTTCCGTTTTGTCCCCATCAGACTAGGCTTGTAGCCACACGCCGCCATTGGATGCAGGGGAGCACCATGCCGATCGTAAACCGTATTGCGCACATGCAGGATGAGATCGCCGTCTGGCGCAGGGACTTCCACGAGCATCCGGAACTGGGCTTCGAGGTGCACCGCACCGCCGGCATCGTCGCCGACAAGCTCGAGGCGTTCGGCTGCGAAGAGGTGGTGCCCGGCGTCGGCAGGACGGGGGTGGTCGGCATCATCAAGGGCCGAAAGAGCGGATCCGGCAAGGTCGTGGGCCTGCGCGCCGACATGGACGCGCTGCCGATCCTCGAGGCGACCGGCGTCGCCTACGCCTCCAAGACGCCCGGCCGGATGCACGCCTGCGGCCACGACGGGCACACTGCCATGCTGCTCGGCGCGGCAAAGTACCTGTGCGAGACCCGCAACTTCGACGGCACCGTCGTCGTCGTCTTCCAGCCCAACGAGGAAGGCCTCACCGGCGGCCTGGAGATGGTCGAGGACGGGCTGATGGAGCGCTTCGGCATCCAGCAGATCTACGGCATGCACACCTCACCCGCCCTCGAGATCGGCAAGTTCGCGCTCTGTGCCGGGCCGATGCTCGCCGCCGCCGACCGGTTCACGATCGAGATCACCGGCAAGGGCTCGCATGCCGCCCACCCCCAGGAGAGCATCGATCCAGTCGTGGCCGCAGCGCAGACCATCATGGCGCTGCAGACCATCGCCTCCCGCAACACCCACCCTCTCGAGGCGATCGTCGTGTCGGTATGCATGATGCAGGCGGGCGACGCCTTCAACATCATCCCGCAAAGCACGAAGCTGACGGGCACCGTGCGCACGCTGAGCGAGAAGGTTCGCCTCAACGCCAAGGCGCGGCTCGCTGCCATCGCCGAGGGCACGGCCGGTGCGTTCGCCGCCAGCGCCCGCGTGCACTACGAGGACGGCGTGCCGGTCACGGTGAACGAGGCCGAGAAGACGAAGTTTGCTTCCGCGGTGGCCCGTGAAGTGGCAGGCGGCGAGAGCGTCAACGACAGCATGCGCCCCATCATGGGGGCCGAAGACTTCGCGCACATGCTCAACAAGCGGCCCGGGGCCTACATCATGATCGGCAACGGCGTCGGGCCGGGGCTGCACAACCCGGGCTACAACTTCAACGATGCCGCCATCCCCTACGGCGTCTCCTACTTCGCCCGCCTGGCCGAGACGGCGATGCCGGCGTAGGAGGCGCGATCCGTCATTCCGGCGTCGTGCCGGAGGCACGCACAAAAGGGCTTCGCGCGGACGCGATCGGGAACAGGCCGGAACCCAGTCCACGTCCAAGCTCGCTCGTGGGTTCCCTTCATGCGTGCCCGGCGTCCGCAGATTTCCTTTTTGCAACCGCGCACGCGCTTGCGGAGCGGTGGCTTGGGTCCCGTGCCACCGGCGCAGGCCTGCTGGCCAGCGCCTGCACGGGATGACGAGTGAGGATGTGGCTCGCGTCCCTCTGTCGTCCGGCCTAGCTACTCCAGCGTCTGCATCAGCCCCAGCATCAGGCGCACGCCGGGCTCGATCGACGAGTAGAGCAGGTGCTCGTGGTTGGTATGGGCGCCGTCGCCCGCCACGCCGAGGCCATCGAGCGTGGCGAGCCCCATGGCCGCCGTGAAGTTGCCGTCGGACCCGCCCCCCGTCAGAGCATCGCTCTCGAGCTTCTGGCCAACGCGCTCGTAGATGGCCGCCGCCTTGGCAAACAGCGCATTGATGCGGGCGTCGCGTCCGTAGGGGGGCCTATTGAGCCCGCCCGTGACCGTGATCTCCACATCGGGCACCGTCGTGCGCAGGCCCTGGAACCGTGCCCCCATCTCGGCAGCGGCTTCCATCGTGCACACCCTCAGGTCCGCCTCGATGACACAGTGCTCCGGGATGACGTTGGTGGCGGTGCCGCCCCTGACCTTGCCGACGTTGGTGGTGATGCCGCGCGCGTAGTCGGTGAAGCCCTCGATGGCCAGGATGATCTCGGCCATGGCGCGGATGGCGCTGCGGCCCTTGTCGTGGTTGCCGCCCGAATGGGCCGGCCGGCCGTGGGCGCGGATTTCGTAGCGGCCTGTCCCCTTGCGCTGGGTGACGACCTTGCCGCCGTTGCGCTTGGGCTCGGTCACCAGCACGTAGCGGCAGTGCGCGGCCTCCGCCTCGATATGCTTGCGCGAGGCGAGGCTGCCTACCTCCTCGTCGGGCGTGAACAGGAACGTGATCGGCAGCGACCGTCCTGCCCCCTCGCGCGCGAGCTGCCGGAAGGCGGCAACGGCGATCGTGAGCCCACCCTTCATGTCGTAGATGCCGGGGCCGTAGACCCTGTCACCCTCGCGGCGAAGGGGTAGCGCGCCCGCCAGCGTGCCGATGGGGTGCACGGTGTCGACGTGGCTCAGGATCAGGATCCCCGGCTCGTTGCGGGTAGGGTCGGAGCGCACGCGCAGCATGTCGCCGAAGCGGTCATCGATCGCCGCGCGATCGAGCGTTGCGCCGGTGTCGGCAAACCAGCCCTCGATCACATCGAGCACGCGGTTGACGCCGGCCGGATCGCTGGTGGGGCTCTCGATGCGGGTGATGCTCTCGATCCGGTCGAGGATGGTGCTGCTGTCGATGCGGCAGTCGATGAATGAGGCCATGGCCATCCCTCAAACCGTCCGCAAAGCGGATCACTTCGGATTTTCATCACGTCGGCTGAAGGATCCCGTTCCGATCCAACGCTTAGTGCGAGACTTACGATTCAGGCGGAACCTGAGATCGCATGGCGGCGAAGGCCCCGCAAGCCCGCGCGTGCATGCAGATTTTAGGGAGCGAGTTAACGGTCGCTTCGGAAGCTGCGTGCATCAGTTGAGCGGCATGCATTTTCGAGGCTGTCTGTCATGAAGCGTTTCCTCCCCCAGTCCCTCGCCTTCCTCGCCGCCCACCTGCTCTTCATCGGAGCCGCGATCGCGGTGGCGGCGCTCAACTGACGCGGGCGCTCAGCGTCGCGCCACCTCGTCGAAGATCTGCGCGAACTCGATCGCGCCGGGCTTCTTGATGTTGACCTCCATGCGCCCGTCGAGCGCCTTGAGCAGCTCGGCCGCGGTTTTCTCGCGCACGATGGTGTTGCGGTAGTAGCCCCCCTGGCTGAAGAAATTGGCCGTCGGCATGGGAGCGGCAACCGGCGTCATCATCTCGAGCCCGGTGCGGGGGCCGGCCAGGTTCATGAGCTCGATCTCGGCCCCCTGGAGGGTCCCGCGGCCCGCCTCCGCCGCCTCGTCCTTGAGGCCCTTCAGCTTGAGCACCTGCAGCCACGGGCCGACATCGGCGTCGAGGTTGAGGGCGTGGATGCCGAGCCCCGCCGGCGTGCTGCCGAACCTGACATGCTCACCCCATTCGTTGGCGACCGAGCGCGCCGCCCGCAGCATGCGGCGCAGGATGCCGGCCTTGGCCCGCAGGGCCTCGGCGCGCTCCCGCGGCGTTGCCGGGGCAGCCGCCATCGCCTGCAGCCGCCGGAGGAACCCCTCCCCATGCTTGACGAGCTCGCTCGTCGAGTTGGCATGCAGGAGCTGCGCGTAGCCCAGCGCCGAGGAGATGGGCTTGCCCTGCTTGGTCAGCGGATTGATGCCCGATTGCATGTCGTAGGTGCCCTGCCCCCCGGTCTCGAGCGCGTAGACGCGCACCACCTGGTCCTTGGTCAGGCCGACCGCAAGCGCCTCCAGCGCATACCGGCGCTTGAACTCGCGCTCGCTGGTGGCCAGTGGCACGAAGCCGTATTGGGCCTTCGCGCTCGCCAGGAAATCGGCGACATTCGGCAGGGGCCGCTCGGGCTCGGGCGGCGTCACCGCGGTGACGATCCTGGCGATGTCGGCGGGCAGCTCGGGCCCGGCGTATTTGGGCGGGTGGGCAGCGATGTAGTCCTCGGCCGTGTAGTCCTGGCCCAGCAGCCGCTTGGCGCGGCGGGCGTCGCGCTTGGCATCGACACGGCGCCAATAGGTCCTGAGCTGGCCCTCGAACTGGTCCCTGGCCTTGCGGTAGGTGATGTAGGTCTGGCGCTGCGCCGGCGTGAGCTTGGCGGCGAGCTCCTTGGGCAGCTCCTGCCCCCGCACCTCGGCCGGACCGAGCGAGATCACGGCGGCCAGGCACAGCGCGATGAGGCCAGCGCGCGGCGACGGGGGATGATGTGGGCGCATCCTGACAAGCCTGCTGTTAGCGTGCGCGCCTGACATTGACGGCCGGCTCGTCGCCGAGAAAGTGCGCCCGCAGCACCTCGCGCGCCGCCTCACCTTGCGTCAGGTCGAAGGCATTGACGATCGCCACCCGGAACCCGCCCGGCGGCATGGAGTGGCGCTCCGGTGGCTTCGTCTCGTGAAACGTGATCTGCACGCTCGAAACCCCCGGCATGGCTGCTACCTCCCAGACGAGGTCCGGCGGAGGATGACGATAGCGCCTCCCCCAGGGCCCGCACAGTACGATGCTGTAGCCGTCGCGGCGGTCTGCATCGGCATAACGCCAAGCGCGGTCGCGATGGAGTCCAACGAAGGCCTCCACCCAGCCCGCGCCGTAGAGGTCTGGCCACTGGTCGGAGAGGCGCAAGTGCGCCTCGATGATGATGCCGCCGATGGTCTCGAGATTGAGGATGCCGGTGTAGCCGGCCAGGTGCCGGCCGATCCAGGCGCCGCAGGCAGCCTCCAGCGCCGGATCGGCTGCGGCGTGCACCTCCCAGCGGTCGAACATGCCCTCGCCGGTGGCGAGCCCGGTCGCGTGCCGCCACCACTTCGGCATGCCGTCGACGAGGGCGACGTCGGTCGACACATGCGCGCCCTCCAGCAGCGTCATCCAGAAGTGCCCCGCCGTGTGGTGGACCTCGTAGTCCTCCGCCGAACGCAGGATGCGGCTGCCGGCGCCCAGCCCCCGGAAGTTCATGATCGGCTTGGAGAACACCGGGTATCGCGGCGGCTCGGTGCCGTGCGGCCCGGCATCGAGGCCCTGGCTCAGCGCCACCTGCAGCTTGTCGAACACCCAGCGATGTGCGGGGTTCCAGGCCCACGCTTCGGGGTCGTCGGTGGGGATGAACAGGTCCGGCGGGCAATGGACGTTGGCGAAATACTGGTGGCGCCAGGGCGCCGGCTCGATGATCGGCACTTTCTTCAGATCCGTTATTCGCAATTCGTGCTGCCGCGCGTGGCCGGTGCCGCTATACTAGACTAGCCGTAGCCGCGAAGGCCTTGCCAATCCTATCGCAAGGGAATGATACCCATGACACCTGCAACCGCCGAGCCCATAAGAGTGTATTGGCAGCCTGGCTGAACCAGCTGCCTGCGCACTAAGGAGTTCCTTGGCAAACACAAAATTCCGTTCGTTTCGCGCAACGTCCTGACGGATGCCGGCGCGCTGGATGAATTGCTCGCGCTCGGAACGCGCCAGCTGCCGGTGATTGCGCGTGGCAGGAAATGGGTGAACGGCCAGTCGCTCAAGGCAGTAGCGGAGCTGGTCGGCATCGATCTCGGGACCGTCAAGCACCTGCCTCCTGAGGAATTGGCGCGGCGCATCGATGTGGTGCTGGAGGGCGCCGCGCGCTTCTTTGCGCAGTTTCCGCAAGACCACCTCGGCGACCAGCTGCCCGGCCGTCCGCGGTCGTATGCACAGCTCGCCTGGCACCTCTTCAACGTCGTCGACGCCTTTCTGGAGCACGAGCAGGGCATCGCGCTGTCGACCACCTCCTACAACAGGGTGCCCATGCCGGGCATCACGCGACCCGAGATCCTGGCTTACGGCGCCGATGTCCGGCGCCTGCCTGGTGGCAAGGCGCCAAGGCGCGGACCGATTGGGCCGACAAGGCCAGCGTCTACTACGGCGACGTGAGCCGCCACGAGTTCCTGGAGCGCACCACGTGGCACGCGGGGCAGCATTCCCGCCAGCTCATGTGGGTGTTGGAGGACAAGTTTCAGATTGCGCCGCAACGCCCGATATCCCCGGATACGTGGAACGGCCTCCCCATGCCCGAACAGGTCTGGGACAGCTGATATCGGATGCTCGGCACTACGTCCGACCAGCGGCTCGGCGGGCGGAATTTCGACGGCTGGCTATGCCGGGCAAGTTCTGGGACGGCGAACAGGCAAGCGCCGCGCGGGCCTCAGACCTTCATCTTGGGATCGAGCCAGTCGCGCAGCGAGTCGCCGAACAGGTTGAAGCCGAACACGGAGAGCGAGATGGCGATACCTGGGAAGATAGCCACCCACGGCGCGCTCTCGGCGTAGTCCTGGGCGCCGCCGCGCAGCATGAGGCCCCAGGCGGGAACCGGCTCCTGCACGCCGAGGCCGAGAAACGACAGCGAAGCCTCGATCAGGATGGCCTGGCCGACGGCGGCCGTCAGCATGATCAGGTAGGGCGCCATGACGTTGGGCAGCATATGGCGCAGCACGATGCGGGCATGGCTGAAGCCGCAGGCGCGTGCAGCGTCGATGAACGGCGTCTCGCGCACGGCGAGCGCGCTGGAGCGCACCACGCGAGCGCAGCGTGGGATGAACGGGATGGTGATGGCCAGAATGACATTTTGTATGCCGGTGCCGAAGATCGACACCACGGCCAGCGCCAGGATGATGAGCGGGAACGCCATCATGACGTCCATGACACGCTGGAAGACGAGATCGAAACGTCCGCCGAAGTAGGCACTGGCCACGCCGAGCACGAGGCCGATGGTGGCGCCGACGAAGGCGGAGACGAAGCCGACCAGCAGGGCCGTGCGCGCGCCGTAGACGATGCGCGTATAGAGGTCGCGCCCGAACTGGTCGGTGCCGAGCCAGTACTCCCTGCCCGGCGCCTCGAGCATGGCACCGAAATTGTTGCGCGTCGGGTCGTAGACCGTCACCAGGTCGGCGAACACCGCCATGACGAACATCACGATCACGACGAAGCCGCCGGCAGCGCCGAGCGGGTTCTGCGCGCAGAACTGCCACAGCACGGCCCAGCGTGTCGGCCGCGGCGGCCCATGATCTATCGCGACGACAGCGGCGGGGTGGGAAATGGTTGCCATGGAAGCGCTCATCAACGGTTGTAGCGGATGCGCGGGTCGAGCCACGCGTAGAAGATGTCGACCACCAGGTTGGTGAAGGCGAAGATGCCGACCACCAGCATCACCAGCGCCTGGGTCATATTGTAGTCCTGGTTGGAGACCGACTCGACGAACAGCTTGCCGAGCCCATTGAGGTTGAACACCTGCTCGGTGACGACCAGGCCGCCCATCAGGAACGCGAACTCGATGCCGATGATGGTGATGACCGGCAGCAACGCGTTGCGCAGCGCGTGCCGGCGCACGATCAGCCGCTGGAACACGCCCTTGGCGCGCGCAGTGCGCACATAGTCCTCGCGCAGCACTTCGAGCATCGCCGAGCGCGTCATGCGGGTCGCCACCGCCGAATAGCGGTAGCCGGTGGCCAGCGCCGGCCAGATCAGCATGCTCAGGTTGTGCACGGGATCGACCCATATCGGCACGTAGGTGATGGGCGGCATCCACGAGACGCCGAACCATGCCTTCGACGTGATCAAGATGCCGAGAATGATCAAGATGCCGAGCCAGAAGGACGGCATGGCGACGCCCGCAATGGAGAAGGCCCTAACAACATAGTCGATCCAGGTATTCTGTTTCACTGCCGAAATGGTTCCGAGCGGGATGGCAAGCAGGATCGCGGTGATGGTCGCCATGATGGCGACCTGCAGCGAGAGCTGGAAGCGCAGGCCGACCTCTTCGCTGATCTCCCGACCAGTCCACATCGACTTGCCGAAGTCCAACACGACGAGGCCTTTGATGAAAGTCCAGAACTGCACCCACATCGGTTGATCGGTGCCGATCTCCGCTCGGCAGTTTTGCAAGACTTGCGGATCCATGCCGCCGCCGGTCGCGAGCCGGAGCACACAGACGTCGCCGGGAATGAGGCGCATCAGCACAAAGACCAATACGGCCGCCCCGAGCAGCGTCGGGATCATCAGCAGCACGCGCTTGACGATGTAGCGAAGCATGGCAGGTTGGTGAGCCTTAAGCCGACGCCCCGGCCGGCCTACACGCACGTGGCCAGCCGGGGAAAGTGCGGCGCGAGCAGAGCAAAAGAGCGCTCCGCCTTACTTGTCGAGCCAGACCTGGGCCAGGTCCTGGTTCAGGTAGTGACTCGGCGTGACCTTCCACCCCTTCATGTAGGAGCGGTGCGCTATGATGCGGTACCACCACAGCGTGACGGAGGTGTGGGCCTCGTCTTCCAGCACGCGCTTCTCATAGGCGCGCATCAGCCGCCTCTGCTCGGCTTCGTCGGCGGTCTTGTTCATGGCGTCGTGCATTTTGATCAGCTCGGCGTCCTGGAACTTGCCGTACTGATCGCCGGCATCCGGCCGGAACCTGGAGACGTCGACCAGGGGATTGACGATTGACTGGCAGTTGAACTCGACCGTCACGTCGAAGTTGCCGGCGTTCAGCGAGGCGAAGAACGGGCCCGTTGCCTCGACCTTCTGGTCGACCGTGATGCCGACCTGCTTCCACTGGTCGATCAGCCAGGTGCCGACGATGGTGTAGGGCTGGTCGACACCACGGTTGAGCAACGTGAACTTGAGGTCGGCGACACCGGCCTCCTGCAGCAGCCGCTTGGCCTCCGCGCGCGACTTGTTGATGTCCGGCCAATAGCCGGGCAGCTTCTCCAGCTCCGCCTTCGTCGCTGCCAGAGGATGGCCCGGGAAAACGATCCCGCCCACCGCCTTGACGATGGCGATCTTGGAGAGGTCCTTGGAGCCGCCCCAACGATCGACCGCGAGGGTGAGGGCCCTGCGTACGCGCACGTCGTCGAAGGGTTTCTTCGAGTGGTTGGCCGTGACGAGGAGCGAGCAATTCCAGTCGCTCTCCTGCACGGTTATGTCCTTGCCGAGTGCAGCAACGAGGTCGTCACGGCTCTTTGGCGGGAGGCCGCGGAACTCGATCGCCGCCTGGTCGCCGCGAATGGCCTGTACGCGCAGGGTCTGCGTCTTGGCGAAGATGGCCTCGAAACCGTCGAGGTAGGGCAAGCCCTTGTGATAGTAGTCGGGATTGCGCTTGCCCTTGACGAGGGCACCGGCCTGTCGGGTCTCGAACACGAACGGGCCAGAGCCCATCACGTTCTTCTCGTACCAGTGCTGATCCGCATCGAGCTTCGCCTTCGAATAGATGAAATTGAAGGGCGTGGCGACCGAGGCGATGAAGGCGCCGGAGGGGTGTTTCAGCTTGAACACCACCGTCTCGTCGTCGGTAGCGGAGACGCTGTCGACCATGGCGAACTGCGCCTTGCGCGCACTCGAGACGCCCTGCGACGGGAAGATAATGCGCTGGAAGGACGCGTGAACATCCTTGGCCGTGAGCGGCGAGCCGTCATGGAACTTCACGTCCTTGCGGATCTTGAAGGTGAAAGTCTTGCCGTCGTCGGTAGGCTTGGGCATCCCGGTGCACAGGTCGCAGACGAAGTTGTAGCCAGCGGGGTCCTGTGGATCCACCCGGATCAGCGTGCTGTAGAACGGCGCAAATGGGTGGACCAGGGCAAACGTGGTCTCCCGATGGCCGTCGAAGCTGGGCGGCTCGTCCGGTACCACGAACTTCAGGATACCGCCTGTCTTGGGTGTGTCGGCCAGGGCTGGCCCCGCCAAGAGCGGCGCTGCCAGCAGGGCCGCCAGCAGCGAGAACGCGGATTTCCAATGCAAGGCTTTCACGTCGGGCCTCCCTTGTGTTGATTAGTTTTCAGCCGAGCCGCCCCGACGGCGCTCTGCTCCGGCACCAGCATCTGCTATTTCACTTGGCATTTCAAATGCCGCGTACTGCCGGCTCTCGAAATATAGCGTGTGCACGGTTAAGTTGCGCAGTCTCGCCGTTATCGCCGTTGTGGGCGCCCGCCCACCGTGGCCGGGCGGAATTGGATCAAAACGAGGAAAGCCATGCATCCGGGGCAGAAACTCAAGCAAGCGCTGGCCGCAAAGGGGCTCGTCACCGCCCCCGGCGTCTACGACATGATCTCCGCCAGGGTGGCCGACGGGCTCGGTTTCAGCGCGCTCTACATGACGGGCTACGGCGTCTCGGCCTCGCTGGGCCTCCCCGATGCCGGCCTTGCCAGCTACACCGAGATGGTCGACCGCGTCGCCCAGATTTGCCAAGGCACGACCACGCCCGTGATCTGCGACGCCGACACGGGCTTCGGCGGCCTCCTCAACGTCGAGCGCACGGTCAAGGGCTACGAAAGAGCCGGCGCCGCTGCCATCCAGATCGAGGACCAGGTGTTCCCGAAGAAATGCGGGCACACGCCGGGCCGGCGCGTGGTGCCGATCGAGCAGATGGTGCGCAAGATCGAGGTGGCTGCGGCAAGCCGCTCCTCGCCCGACTTCCTCATCGTCGCCCGCACGGACGCGCGCACCAACCACGGCCTCGACGAGGCGCTCCGGCGCGGCGAGGCCTTCGCCAAGGCCGGCGCCGACATCCTGTTCATCGAGAGCCCGGAGAGCGAGGAGGAGATGGCGCGTATCGGCCGGCACTTCGACACGCCGCTGATGGCCAACATGGCCGACGGCGGGCGCACGCCGATCCTGCCCAAGAGGCGGCTCGAGGAGCTCGGCTACCGCATCGCCATCTTCCCGGCCACCGGCTTCCTCGCCACGGCCAAGGCACTCGCCCACGTCTACGGCGTGCTCAAGGATACGGGCTCGAGCGACACGCTCGGCCCCGATCTCTATCCGTTCGACAAGTTCTGCCGCCTGGTCGGCTTCGAGCACGTCTGGGAGTTCGACAAGCGCTGGCCCGAGGCGTGAGCCGTCAGGCCTTGCGCAGCCTGGCCCTCGGCAATCCCGCGATCGCCCCATTGTGCTCGCCGAGCCGCGGTGCACGCGTGCGGATGACGGGTCGCTCGCCGTTGAACGACAGCGGCAGGCTCATCAGGTCGAGCTCGATCTCGGGCACCGGTTGCACCATACCGAGTGCGGCGGTCTGCGGATGCGCCTTCATGTGGGTGATGTCGTTGATGGGCGCGCACGGCACGCCAACCTTCTCCAGCCGCGCGACCCATTCCGCGCTCTGGCGCCGGCGCATGATCTCCGTCACGGCGGCCACGAGCCCGTCCTTGTTGGCGAAGCGGTCGGCGTTGGTCTTGTAGCGCGCGTCCTTGGCCCACTCGGGGTGGCCGAGCTCGGTGGCGAGCTTGGCGAACAGGCGGTCGTTGGCGGCGGCGACGATGACCTGTCCGTCGGCGGTATCCACGGCCTGGAACAGCACGACCGCGAGGCTGCCGCTGGGATGCCGCTCTGGCAGCTGGCCGCTTGCCTGGAAGCGGGCGAAGTGCACGGTCAGCAGGCCCAGCGCCGTCTCGTAGAGCGAGGTGTCGACCACGCAGCCCTCACCAGTACGCTCGCGCTGCAGCAGCGCCGCGATGCAGCCCAGCGCTGCCCACACCGCGCTGCCGAGGTCGAGCACCGAGGTGCCGATGCGCACACCCGGCCGATCGGGATAGCCGTTGACCGAGAACAGCCCGGAGAAGGCCTGCACCATGGGCTCGTAACCGCCGTTGCGGTGCATGGGTCCCTTGGGCCCGAACGCCGACAGCGAGCAGTAGACGAGGCGCGAGTTGCGGGCTCTGAGCGCCTCGGCTCCGAGGCCCATCTCGTCGAGCACGCCAGGACGCATGTTGTGGACGAGCACGTCGCAGCTCTCGACCCAGCTCTGCAGCCAGCCGACCTGGTCGGCGTCCTTGAGATCGAGCGTGATGCCCCGCTTGTTCATGTTGAGGGCGTGGTAGGTGGCCGACGTATCCTTCCAAAATGGAGGTCCCCAGCCGCGCGCGTCGTCGCCGCCTTCTGGACGCTCGATCTTGAGCACCTCCGCGCCCAGCATCGCCAGGATGTAGCCGGCGTACGGCCCGGCGATGTTGTTGGTGAGCTCGACGACCTTCACGCCGGTCAAGGGCTGCATGGCGTTCCCCGTGGGTATCGTGTGGGGAACCGTGTAGCGGAAATCGGCCGAGTTCGCCCAACAAAAATGCGCTTTGCCGCAGGCAGCGACACCGGCGCCGACGCCCCGGGCCAGCCCAGAGGACTGATGAGGTAGTCTGGGGCGTTGGGCTCAAGCCGCCTGGCGCCGCGCCGGCGCGCAGAGCGCCTGCGCGATGCGCTCCACGGCGGTGCTCCAATCGGCCGCGGCCTCGGGCAGGCCGAAGGCGCCGACGGCGTCGGAGGGGCCACCGCCGTCGCGGAAGATGCGCGCACACGCCTGGCGCGCATAGCCGATCGCCTGGCTCCACTGCACCGGATTGATATGGCGGGGATACATGGGCTCTCTCTTTCTTGTGGCGCCCGGTCGGATCATGGCGCTACGGCAGGGGTGGCAGGCGCATCCAGCGAGACGGCTTCACGACGCAAAACCATGTCACGTGAAGCCTTACTGACATGCATGTCGCACGCTAGATGCACCTGCCCCAAGGACGGCCCTGTACGCGGCCATCCCGAACCGTCAGCGCCCGTTACGCTCCTCGCGGGCTGGGCTTGCGGAAACGCCGGTCGTTGGGGTGAGCGAACGCATCACCGACCCGACCGCCTCACGCAGGGCAAGCCACAAACTCTCTCTCGACCCCTGACTCATTGCAGCTGCTGCCTCGCTGGGCCTGTCCCGAGGGCGGCAAGCCGCCCGGCGATACGCTGACACTTCCTCGCCAGGGCAGCTTGCCGCAGACGATCGAACACGGGGGCAAGCCTGGTCTTGGGGGGCCCTTGCAACGCCGACGCAACCAGACGCTCACGCAAGACGCACGCAACGCCACTGAGACTGCGATAACGCCATTCACCGCCGCGGCCCGGATCGGCGGAAGGACGGGGCCGAGCCAAAACCGCGGATGCGATCACGGACGCGTGAACAGGGGAGGGACACGGAGCGGCAACGCGGCCCAACAGAACCGAACGTGGAAGACCGGCTGACACGGTATTGCCCCTCTGTCCCAGCCGGATGTTCCTATTGCGTTCCGGCCAGGCACCAATAAAGCGTCTCTGTTTGGCAACGCCAAGGCGCAAATATGGCTATCCTGGAAAAAATGCCTTGACGCCATGCATGCGAGTCACGCTCGGCGCTCAGGCGATCAGCCTTGGGCGCGGGCAGGGCGCCCGATAGGCTCAGGGCCGGCACCCCAAGGAGCGACCCCGCTTGCCTCCCGATTTCCTCAGCAGCGGCCCCGAGCCGGCCACAGCGCGCTTCGTGTGCGCGCACGGCGCCGGCGCGGGCATGAGCGCACCGTTCCTGGGGGTGGTCGCGGGCCTGCTGGCCGAGCGGGGCGTCGCCACCCATCGCTTCGAGTTCGGCTATATGGCCGCCCGCCGGCAGGGCGGCACGAAGAGGCCGCCGCCCAAGGCCGAGCGCCTGGTCGGCGAGTATCATGCCGCGATTGCGGCGCTGCCTCCGGCGGCGTTGCCGCTGATCGGCGGCAAGTCGATGGGGGGCCGGGTGGCAAGCCTCATCGCCGACGAGCTTTACGCTGCCGGGCGCATCGCCGGCCTCGTATGCCTTGGCTACCCGTTCCACCCGCCCAACAAGCCCGAGCAGCTCCGGACGGCGCACCTCGAGCGCCTCGCTTGCCCCACCCTGATCGTGCAGGGCGAGCGCGATCCGTTCGGGACGCGCGCCGAGGTCGAGGCCATGCGGCTGTCACCCGCGATCCGTTTCCATTGGGCCAGCGACGGCGACCACGACCTGGGGCCGCGCGGCGCCTCCGGTTTCACACGCAAGGGCAACCTCGCCGCTGCCGCCGATGCCGTCGCCGCATTCGCCAAAGCGCGCGCCTGAACCGTCGCGGCACGTCTCTAAATCTGGGCGGACGCGGCCTGCGGCTGGGGCAGCCGCTGCGGCAGCATGAGAACAGCGGCGAGGATGACGGCAGCGGAGACAGCGAGCAACCGGAACAGCATGTCGAAGCCCCACGTCTCGTAGACGAAGGCGATCAGGGGCAGCGCCGCCGCCAGCGCGGTGAAGCTCACCACATAGCGCACGCCGTAGATACGTGCTCGCCACTCTCCGTCGGCCAGGCGCCCGATCATGTAGTCGTTGATCGGAATCTGTCCGAATGCGGCCAGCATGAACACCATGGCGCACAGCAGCGCCGCCCAGTCGGAGAGTCCCGGCATCACAGCGAAGAACACCATTTGCGTCGCCGCGGCGACAACGAACACGGTACGCGGCCCGAGGCGGTCGAGATAGTGGCCGACGACGATCTGGCCCATGGAGCCCAACGCGAACACCAGGAACGCCAGACCGCCCACGGCCGTTGCCGACACCGAGATGCCGCCCAGGCGCTCGTCGAACACCTTGGGGAGAGCAAACGTGGTCGACTGGAACACGATGCTCGAGACCGCTGTCGTCAGGAATACGATGGCCGAGACGCGCACGAGCACCGCCTTGACATCAGCGGGCATGCCTCTGGTCGGGCCGCTCGCCTTGATGTGCTGCTTGGGCCTGCTGATCTCGGACCATCTGAGACCGATGTAGGCGATGCCGATCAGGATCGAGATCGCGCCGGGCACGATGAACGCGGTGCGCCAGCCGCCATGATCGATGCAATAGCCCGTCAGCAGCGCCGCGCTGGCGACGCCAAGGTTGCCCCAGACGCCGTTGACGGCGATGCGCATGCCCGTGTTCTTCCATTTCTCCACCACGATGGCGAGCCCCACCGGGTGGTAGATGGCGGCGAAGATGCCGACGATGAACAGGCCGATGCTGATCTCGAGCGGGGTGCGCGCGAAACCCGTGGCGATGGAGGCAAAGCCAATGCCGACGAAGAACACGCTCATCATGCCGTCCCGGCTCCACTTGTCGGCCAGCCAACCGGCCGGCAGCGCGAACACACCGAAGGCGAAGAAGCCAGGCGTCGCATACTTGAGGAGATCGCCGTAGCCGAGACCCCACTCGCGGTGCAGCGCCAGCGCGGCAACGGTGGCGAAGATCAGCGTGAACAGGTGATCGAGAAAATGGCCGATGTTGAGCAGCAGGAAGTGCAGGCGCTCGCGCATGGGAGGCTCCTCGGGCGTCGGCGTTGGCCGCCGTTGCCTGCAACCTACTCGCTTTGCGGCCAGCCGGAAACGAGGGCGGCGCAGGCCAGGCCTCGACACCGAGCATAGCGCGGTCGTCCCCAGGGCGATGCAGGGCACGCGCGATCCTGGCCACCGGCGGAGCGTCCAGATAGTATCTGCAGAAAACAAGCTAACATCGGAGGAGACAATGCTGGGACAAATTGTTTTGGTGTTCGCTGCCTTCATAGGTGGAAGTTTCGGCCTCGCTCGCGCCGAGGTCGCGAACAAGGGCGAGTTGCCGTCTCGCATCGAGCTGCACGCGATCCCAACGCTCTGGATCTCGGATCAGCAGTTCCTGGCCGGCGACGACAAAGGCAAGCAGGTGACCGTCGCCGGTGAGCTCAGGATTGCTCAGCGGCAGGGCAAAACGCCTCTCGTGATCCTCATGCACGGCTCGGGCGGCATCGGCCCCAACGTGCCCTTCTGGGTGCGGGAGCTCAACGGCTTGGGCATCTCGACTTTCACGATAGATGGCATGAGCGGCCGTGGGCTGCGAGGGGTCGGCACCAACCAGGCGATCCTGGGACGGCTCAACTTCATCATCGACATCTATCGATCGCTCGAGATCGTGGCGAAACACCCGCGTGTCGATCCAGACCGCATCGCGCTCATGGGCTTCTCACGCGGCGGGCAAGCGGCCCTCTATGCCAGCGTCAAGCGTTTCCACAAGCTCTGGAACAAGTCGGGTGCGGAGTTCGCCGCCTACATCCCCTTCTATCCCGACTGCGCCACCACCTACCAGAACGACATCGACGTCGCCGACAAGCCGATCCGCATCTTCCACGGCACACCGGACAATTACAATCCAGTGGCCACCTGCAAGGCTTTTGTGGCACGCCTGAAGGATGCCAAGCGCGACGTTGAGCTGACAGAGTATCCCAACGCGCCGCATGGCTTCGACAATCCGCTTGGCGCTGTCCCGGCAGCGGTCGCCAAGGACAACCAATCGGTGCGCGATTGCACCATCCGGGAAGCAGACGTTGGCAACTTGATCAACACTGCCACCAACGCTCCGTTCAATTTCCAGGACACTTGCGTAAAAGTCGGCCCGCTCGTCGGCGCCGACCCTGAGGCGAGGGAGGCCGTTCGCAGGACAATCGCCAGCTTCCTGAAATCGACGTTCAAGCTGGAATAGTTGGCCGGCGAGTGCTGCACCAGCCGATGAAGGATACCAACGAAGAAGACAGCGGGCCCGGCTAAGGGCCCGCCACGCATCCAGTCGGGTGTTGCCGTCTCAGCTCTTCTTGCCCGGCCCCGACATGCCGGCGCGCTCCTCGGCGGTGAAGCCGCCGGCGGCGGCTTCCTCCGCCGGTCGTGCCGCCATGGCGTAGCGCCGGCCGCGGCTGCCGACGGCAGCCATGCTGGCGCCGACGTGCTGCTTGGCAAAGCTCGCCACGTTGCCAGCGTGCAGGCCCATGGCGCTCGCTTGCGCCCAGGCGTCGTGTCCGGCGCCGAGATAGAGCACCAGCCACCCATCCTCCTTCTGCTTGCGGTCGAGCAAGGCCTTGATGGTTTCCTTGGTGTACTCACGCGAGGCGTTCTCGAGCCCGTCGGTCATCACGGCGAGGATGCAGCGCGCACCGGCCGTCTTGCGCCGGTCGAGCAACGCCACGCCGTGGCCGACCGCGTCGAGCAGCGGCGTGGAGGCGCGTGGCTGGTATTCCTCGGCGCCCAGCTCCTGGCAGCTGCCTGCGGCCACGTCGTCGCGGATGACGTCGATCGACTGGGAGTCGAACGTGACGAGGCTGATGCTGGCCTCCATGTCCTTGTCGTTCTTCACCTGTCTGAGATAGCTGTTGACGGCGCCGATGGCGTCGGTGCGGCAATCCTCCATGGATCCCGAGCGGTCGAGCACGATTGCAACGTGAACTTTCTGAGCCACTATTTGCTCCTGTTGAGAAATAGCCGGTCCCGCGGACCGGCCCCCTTCAGGTGGGAGCCGACTGCGGCAGGATCGTGGCTGCCGCTCACACGATCTGATTGACGAGCGCCGTCTCGCCGCGCCAGAGCCGCTCGAGGTTGGCGAGCAGGAGATCGATGACGCCGTCCTCGTAGCGCTGCGTCTCGCCGGCCGTATGCGGCGTGATCAGCACGTTTGGCATGGCCCACAGGGGCGAGGCGGTCGGCAGCGGCTCCTCGCGGGTGACGTCGAGGCCGGCCGCAGCGATGCGCTTCTCCTGCAGGGCGCGGACCAGCGCGTCCTCGTCGACCACCCGCCCGCGCGCCACATTGACGAGATGCGCGGTGGGCTTCATGGCGGCGAGCGCCTTGGCGTCGATCAGGTTCTGCGTCTCGGGCGTCAGCGGGCAGGTGAGTGCCACGATGTCGGCCTGCGGCAGCAGCTCGGCCAGGCGGTCGTGGCCATAGACCGCGTCCGCGTCGCCGCCGCGGCTTGCGTCCCGCCTGGTCGCCACGACGCGCAGATCGAAGGCCCTGGCGAGGCGGGCAAGCCGCGCGCCGATGCGGCCGAGGCCGACGATCAGCAAGGTCTTGCCGCCGAGCTCGTCCTCGCGATCGCCGATGTGCGAGATCATGCCGCGCCAATGCTTGGCCGCCTGGTTGTCGCGCCCCGTGTGCAGGTGGCGCTTGAGGGCCAGGATCAGCGCCATCGCATGCTCGGCGACCGCGTTGGCGTTGACACCCGCGGCGTTGGCGAGGCGAACGCCGTGCGCGCGCAGCACGTCGCGGTCGTACTGGTCGATGCCGGCGCTGATCGACTGGATGAACTTGAGCCGCTTGGCCGCGGGCACGAGATCGTTCTTCCACATCATCGAGACGACAACGACGTGGGCCTCCGGCACCCGGGCCGCGAACTCCTCGGGCTTGTGCACCTGGAAGTGCGCGATGCCGGTGTTGCGGGCAGCGAACCGCTCGGCCATGCGGTAGGCGGGATGGGCAAAGCAGATGTTGAGGCGGTCCTTCGCAGGAAGCATGGTCTCGCTCGGTCAGAAGGCGCGCAGCGGGAAGTAGCGCAGGAGAAGCTCCTCGAAGCGTCCGCTCTCGCGGATGCGCTTCAGGGCAGTGTTCATGAGCACTTTGAGCTGGGGATCCTCGCGGTTGACGGCGATGGCGACACCGTCGCCGAAGTATTTGGGCTCGGCAAACGGCCCGCCCTTGAACTCGCAGCAGGCCTTGGAGGCCGTGCCGTTGAGCCAGAAGGCGAGGCCGATGCCGTCGTCGAACAGGAGGTCGGCCGCACCGGCGATGAGCGCATCGCGGGCCAGCTCCGGGGTCTCGAAGGCGCGGATCGAGCTGTCGCGGAAGAAGGCGCGCAGATAGGCCTCGTGCGCCGTGCCCTTGGCGACGGCGATGGTCTTGCCCTCGAGCCCCTCCGGCGTCGCCTCGAGCCGGCCGGCCGTGCGCTTGCCGGCGAAGCGGGCAGGCGTGTGATAGTAGCGGTCCGTGAAATCGACCACCCGCAGCGCGCTGGCGCTCACCGCGTGCGAGGCGATCACGGCATCGGTCTCGCCGCGGCGCAGCGCCGGGATCAGCTCGCCCCAGGGCCGCACCTGGATGTCGCAGGTGGCGGCAAGTTCCAGGCAGATGGCGCGTGCCAGGTCGACATTGAAGCCGGTCAGGACGTTGTCCTCGTCGAGGTAGTTGAACGGCGGGTAGTCGCTGTCGGTGAGGAAGCGGATGGCGACGCGGCGGGGCAGGGAAGCATCGCCAGACTCGGCGGGCGGCGCAGCCGAAGGTCCGCCTTGCGCCACGAGCCTGGTCGGGGCGCCGGTGCACAGCACCAAGCCAACAAAAAGTAAGGCAGCGGCCCCGCGCATCATAAGTAACATGCCCATCTTTGTTCGGCCCTTCGCGTGCGGGCGTTACGGCCATGCAACAACGGATATGGGGCGTTGCGGGCCAGGGGCGCCGGCTCGAGCCGATTCCTGCGGGCATACTAGCGCGGATGCGGCGCGCCGGACAGCGGGCAAGCGCACAGCACGCCGGGGTCGCCCGGAGCTCGGTCGGGCACGACTACGCATTCCTGGTCGGGACGGTGGTCGACGAGGCGACGCTGCAGCGCGCCGAGGTCGGGGCCGCGCGCTGCGGGGTGGCGGTGCACGACGTGCTCGTCACCGCGGGCTGGGTCAGGCAAGCCGACTATGCGGCGGCATTGGCGCGCGATCTCGGCGTGCCGCTTGCCGATCGGCGCGCCGCGATCGAGCTCGACGAAGCAGCGCTCGAGACGCCCCTCGAGACCGGACTGCTGGCGCGGCTCGACGGCAGACCCTGCCATATTCTCTGTGCCACCGGCGCAGCGCCCGCGGATCTGCGCCGCCATGCCGTCGCACTGCAGGCGCGCGGCATCGAGGTGCACCTTGCTCCGCGCTACGTGCTCGATGCGGCGCTGGAAGCTCAGGGCCAACAGGACTACATCAATCGCGCCGTGAGCGGCCTTTGGCGCGACCGGCCGGTGAGCTCGGCATTCAGTCGGGCCCCGAGCTGGCAGGTCCTGACCGGGGTCGCGTTTGCAGGTCTCATCATCGGCGGCGTCGCCGTGCTTCCCGGCGCGACATTGGCGGCCCTGACAGGACTGATGGCCCTCTCCTTCCTGTCGATCACGCTGCTGCGCCTCTTCGCCCTGCAGCGCGCGCTCGCGGGCCCCGACAGGACCGGGCGCCAAGCAGGCCCACGGCGCCGCCTGCCGGACCGACAACTGCCGGTCTACTCGGTGCTGGTGCCGCTGTTTAGGGAAGCCAACGTGCTGTCGGGCCTGATCCGATCCTTGCGCGCGCTCGACTATCCGCCGGCCAAGCTCGAGATCCTCCTCGTGCTCGAGGCGATCGACACCGAGACCCGCGCTGCATTGCTCGCCATCGATCTACCGGGCAACGTCCGCGTCGTGCTGGTACCGGACCAGGGCCCGCGCACCAAGCCGAAGGCCTTGAACTACGCTCTGCAGCTCGCCCGCGGGGAATACGTCGTCGTCTACGATGCCGAGGATCGACCGCAGGCCGACCAGCTGCGCCGCGCCGTCGACGTCTTCCGCGGCGCCCCGCCGGAGCTTGGCTGCCTGCAGGCGCAGCTCAACATCTACAACCCCTCGCAAAGCTGGCTCACCCGCGGACTTATGGCGCAAACGCCAGTGCGGTTTTAGGTTCCAGCGTTCAAGAATCGGCTAAAAGCAACGGGTGCGCCGGTAGCACGGTCGCACCCGTTTTGCGTCCCCACGCAACCTTGGCCGGTCGTGAAGACGGACTGCACATTCTGACTCCCATGATTTGGGAGTCAGCGTCAAGCGCCCGGCCCCAGCTCTCCCCAAGGAGGGGGCCGCCATGGCTTACAATCTCTTTATCGCTTACGACCTGCTCAGGTTTGGCCAGAACTATGAGGCGGTCACGGACCGGATCAAAGAACTCGGCGTGTGGTACCAGTTCCAGTTCTCACTCTTTTACGTTCATACCGATCTGGACCCCTATCAGGCCTTTGCGCACGTTGCGGCCGGCATGGATGCCAACGACAGATTGATCGTCATCAACGCATCCGGTGGTGTCGTCAGCACTTGGGACAAGCCGCCGATTGAGGCGATCAACGCCATCTGGATGGCGCCTTAGCGCAAAATTCGACACGCCACCGTCGCCAGCGACGGCAGGGAACACCTTGCGCTCTGTGGACATGGCAAATTCTCCTGATGGTGATTGCGGTTCTGCTCACAACGTAGGGTGCTTCGCTGCCGTCCGCCAGCCGCACGGGAAGGATCACGGCGCATGAACGACCGCGGCAACCGCTACGCGCTGGCGGCCTTGAGGGACAAGCGCGCCACCTTGGCATCTGAGATCGTGCAGATGGAGAGGCAGTTGCGGCACCGCAAGGAGTCGCTGGGGCATGTAGACGCTACGCTGCGGCTGCTGGACCCCTCCATCGAGATCGGCGCCATCCGCAACAAGCGGCCACCGCGCCGCATCAAGCTGTTCCGGCAAGGCGAACTGGGGAGATTGATCCTGGGGGCGCTCAGGAGGGCCGAGGGACCGCTTAGCACGGCCGAGATCGTGTCGGTGGTGGTCGAGGCAGGCGGCCACGGCGAGGGTGCCAGGCCCACCATGGCGCCGCGTGTGCGGGGCAACCTGGCCTACCTTGAGCGGCGCGGGAAGGTGGCCAAGTCCGGCAAGGGGTCCGGTGTGCGCTGGTGCCTCACCTAGCCTGCAATGACAAAACGCACAACCGAACGCTGATTATCCGCCGACCGTGCTTGGCCCGCCACGCGGCAACTTGCTGACTCTTTCCGTTTGGTTTGTATTCAGACCAATGCGAGCATGAGCCTACGGCTCAATTGCATGGGCCGGCTTGGCATGTTGTCGGGGAGGATTTCGAGTGTGGGGGAGGTTCACAAGCTCGCGCGCCAATTTCTGCGCCACAGACACAGGCTCGCAACCCTAGAGCAGATCGACGCCGACGACAGTCAGAGCGATCCGGTGCGCGACCGCCTCGCCAAGCTGGCGCGAGAGATGGCGCACGCGAGGGCGGAGTCTGCCCCCGAGCTGGCGGCCAAGGCCGCCGTTCTGCTCGACTGGCTCGACCCGCAGGAGACGGACATCCCCAACCAGCTAGCCGTGTCGCTGTGCCGGGATATCGTGCTTCTGTTCCCGGTGCGGACAGCTAGCGGGCGCCGTCGTCCAAAAGCTCGTTGGGCGAGATGGCCAGGACCTGGCAGATGCGGTTGATGAGGGTCAGGTTCGGCTCCACCTCGGCGCGCTCGTAGCGCGTGTAGCGGTTCTCCTCGATGCCCAAGGCCCTCGCCAGAGTCCGGGCATGAGCAAAGCCTTTCTCGACCCGCAACCGCCGCAGCCGCTTTGCGAAGCGCACACGGGCTGGCGGCGCCTCGCCTTCCACTCTCAATTGCGCGGTATCAACCATAATCAAGCCCGACCTATCCCCGCCGCACCAGTGTTGGACTAGCATGCCGCATGGTCGGAGCAACATCCTACGCGCGTGTAATCCTAACGCTTTCCACGGCCGAGATTGCCGAGCTTCGCCGCGGCGAGGATTTCGAGGAGATCGTGGCGTGGCTTGGCTGCTGGCGCAGAAGCGCTGCGGTAGACGCCGCTTACAGGCGGCTGGTTGGCGCGCTCAACTAGACCTTCTGTGCCCACTGAAGTGACGCTACTCTGGGATGCCGCGCGCCGCGCCCCACGCGCAGCCTCGGTCGGCATCTTGCCCCTGGAGGTCGCACATCGAGTGCTATCAAATTTTCGCAGATGGCCGGAACGAGGGCGAATTGCTCTACTGCGACCATCGCTTCTCATGGATGCGACGGGGCCACGCCCACGTGTTTCCCGAGGGCTCGACACGAGCGGATTGCGTTGCCCTCATCCGGCGGAAGACGGGATCGCAAACGATCGTTTTCCGCGAGCGCAGAGACAAGCCTAGGGACGTACCCTAAATGTGGGGCGGAGCTTAGAGGCGCCGGGGCTGTGTGCCCATTGAAGTGAAAGACGGGCAAACTAGGCCGCGTCTGGCGTAGGGCTCCACTTCAGCGGTCTAACGCGTACCTTCTTTTGCTTCTCAGCCAGCCATATGTCTCTCTGAGTCTGAAGGGTGAACCAGAACCGCGTTCCGTTGCGGAAAGCCATGCCGAGCCGCTGGGCCATCTCAAGCGAGAGATCGCTCTTGCAGTTCACGAGGGCAGACAAGGTTGCACGCGTCACCCCTAGGTGATCAGCCAGTTCTGTAATTGTCATACCGAGCGCGGGCAGGACATCCTTTCGGATGTACTCGCCAGGGTGTGGCGGCTCGAACGCCGGCAGCTCGTCCATCTGGTCATCGTCCATGGTAGTCTTCCAAGTCGACATTGAATGGCCCCTCCGCATCCCACTCAAACGTCACCCGCTGATTGCGGGTGACCCAACAGGCGTGCGTTCCTTTCCTGTTGTGCTTCAGTTCGTGATAGCCGGAACCAGGAAAGCTTAGCTCCGAAGGCGCGCCAGCGATACTCAACCCGTTGAGGAGACGCTCAACCTTATCCAGCCATTTGGGGTTGATCTTGCTTCTGTCGCCACGGGCGTAGAGCAGTCTCAGTCCCTTGTGCTTTATGCGCCGTGCGGTCAGCATGCGCGCATTGTGACGCTTGACACCGTACGCGTCAAGCGACTCGCGTCACCTTACACTCGCGATTCCTACGAATCAACTAATGGAAAGCCCAGCTAGTGGATAAAGGCATCATGTGGCGTCCTTCACGTGCCGCTGCCAGTAGCCGGAGAAGTCGACCGACTTCTTGCGCTTCAACGCCAGCCCGATCACGCGCTTGACCTGCTCGCCGTTGGGGACGCGGCGGTTGTCCTCGCGCCAGCCGGCCTCTTGCGCGAAGCGCAGCAAATAGGGGCCGGCGATGTGGTGATGGTGGCCCATCTCGCCGCGACGTAGGCGCGAGAAATACGACTCCGCCATGTTGGTGCAGGCACCGTCGAGGCTGTAGGCGGTCTGGTGATCGATGCGCTTCATCTCGAAGCGCGCGTGCAGATCGTTCCAGGACGGCGCCTCGTCGGCGTGCAGGACGGTGCCCTTGGCAACGCGGCGCGCGATCCAGGCCAGCGCCTCGCCCTCGGACCGAAACACACCCGGCAGCGTCTCGCCGCCGCGCTCGCGGATCACGACCACGACCTTGCGCTTGCCGGTCTGGTGCTTGGCCAAGCGACGGTCAACGCGGTCCTCGGCGAGGTTGGCGGGGCGGATGTGGCCGCCGAAGTAGGCGCCATCGACCTCGGCCTCGGGGCGATCGTCACCGATGACGCGGCCCTTCATGTCCTCCGACATGGCCTCGCGCAACTTGTGAGCGAGCACGAAGGCCGACTTGTAGCTGAGCCCCAAGTCGCGGCTCAGGGCCAGCATGCTCTTGCCCTTCACCTCGTTGCAGAACACGGCGATGGCCGCGAGGTAGCCGCGCAAGGGGAGCTTGTGGCTGGCGAATAGCGTGCCGCTGGTGATCGAGAAATCCTTGCCGCAGTCCTTGCAGCGCCAGCGCGGGGCACCGGACGGGCGCCGGCACTCGTAGACGGTCAGCGAGCCACAGTGCGAGCACGCGGCCGCGCCGTTCGTGTCGGCCCAGCGGATCGCCTTGAAGGTGGCCTCGGCCTCCGCATCCGACATGCGGAACACGGTCGCCAGGGTGAGGGTCTTGGCTTCACGGGAGAGGAGGAAGTGTTGGGACACGGTCTTGCGCCATCACATAGCGTGCTTTCGCATCTTATATGAGGGCAGCCCGCATCCTTGTCAATGGCAAAAGCATCGCATATGATGGCAAATCGATGAACGCCATTCAGAGAGGCGCGATGGCAACCGACGAGAAATTCGAGGACATGGCCAAGGGCCTGCTCAAGGCCGAACTCAAGCGCCGCAACATGACGTACGCGGACCTCGTTGGCGCGCTACGCAAGATCGGGGTAAAGGAGGAGGAGCACAACCTGCGCAATAAGGTTGCACGGGGAAAATTTACGGCTGCGTTCTTCCTGCAATGTCTAACGGCAATCGGTGTGCAGACATTGCGGCTGGAGGAGGGTTAGGTACACACGGTTGGAGGAAACTGAGGGGAACCATATTTGTTCGGCATGCTGATTTGGATGTGTCCGCGAGAAACGATGAGCCGCGAGCGCGGTGCCTCAAGTGAGCGCAGATCAAGGGAGAACACTGCCCGCTCGGCGCCCTGCCGATGATGAAGGATCATTTCAACGGAATAGATGTTGGGCAGAGAAACCGTTCGCTCCGCCGCCCCCTCAAAGAAAGACGCCTTAACGTCTTTCCGTATCAAGGTGTGGGTATGTCCGCCCTTCTCATTGCTGATCGCGGTCCTTGCTAGGCAGAACGTTCGACGAAACAGCCTGATTGTCTCGCCCATCGTTGGCGTAACCGTGCCTTCGATAAGCCCTCGGTGATGATACTCTATCTGACTATTCGGGCGCTCTGGGTCTGAGGCGACTATGATGAGTTTGACTTGCTCAAGATACTTGTTGGCCCGCACCGTAAGGTAGAGGTCTTCGCCAAACTGCCCGTCGCCTTGCTCATTGGTTCCGATCGGCTCGCACTTGAACGGGGTGTTCAGCCAACGGCCTTCGAATTTGAACTCTATCGGCGACGCATCGTCCTGGGCGACTTGTTCGGGGTCGGTCGCGGCAACATCACTAGCGGGAGCACGGGCCGCCTGCTGTTGTGCCGACGATCTTGGAAACCAACTCACCCAGATCGCAGCTGCGCGAGGATAGATCAGCACCGCTATGGCCAGCAATGCCACCAAGGCGAACGCAACACCTAAGGTAAGCACCACGGCATCGAAGCGGGTCATTTCAGGCTGCCCGGTGCCGCGACTGACAACCCACGTGACGGCGATGCTGACAACAAAGATCGCGCCGGCAAGAACATAGCCGCCGAGCGTTTGAAGTGCGCCGATTCCGAGATGCTTGGGGATGTCTTTGGGATCGAGCATGCGGGGCAGATTGCCCCGAGTCCGGCGCGCGGGTCGAGAGAGTGGAGGGAACGTCGTTCAATTGGCACTGGCGTTTGCGCCATAAGTCCGCTCACCCGGCAGTTCACGATCGAGTACTCGGCGCTGTTCGACGCCATCCTGCCGGCGCTGGAGCGGCTGCGCCTGCCGGTGCCGCTCGGCGGCACGTCCAACCACTTCCCCGGTATTATGCAGCAAACTCACCTGCCGAGCGAAATCAACGGCTTGTAGCCGATCCCAACTTCTGAACGCTGGCTTGTTTCACGTGAAACATTGACTCATTGAGTCACGTGACTTTCTCGCTTGACTGGAGATGCGAACATGCCTAGTGACACCGCCATGGCGCGGAACCGAGAATTCGAGGCAGTCCAGAGAGAGAAGGCTGCGGTAGCCAAGCGATTGGCTGCGCTTGACCGAGACCGCGCGATGCTCGAACAGCAGGCGAGCGAGCTTGCTGTGACCGAGAGGACGTTGGCTCGAATCCTCGGCGTGGCCTTACCGGACACCGGCTCGCAGGCGCCGCAGGCTGGTAAGGCTGGGGGTAAGCCAAAAAAGCTGCCTTCGATCTATCAAATGATGCTCTCGCTCTTGGCTGACGCTCCAAACCGCAGCCTGGAAACGCCAGAGATCATTCGCCTCATACGCGAGCGGTGGTGGCCTAGCGCGGAGCGCAATGACATCGCGCCTACGCTTTGGCGGCTGGCGAAGATGGGGAAGTTAAAAAAGGACGGCATTGGTTACGCGTTGCCGGAAATGGAAGAGCTGCCAACGGCTTCCGCCGAAAGCAGCTCTTAGAGTTCCGGTCGTGGGGCGCGATTGGGAGCCCACGGCGTAACAAACCTGACCCAACAGGCAGACTCGGCGCTGTTAGCCGCCGAGAAGGAGGTATAGCGGATGCCTACGTATCCGCTCCGATTGTGGTTGGCGTTGCCGCGCCAGCCCTTTCGGAACCTCACATTAGGCTAGGTGGGGGCGGGCGGCGTGAGCTGCCCGCTTCCACGTTTTTGCGTACCAGAAGTCACAGAGTCCGTCTACTTGATAGGGCCGCTCACTGAGTCGGCTGTGATTGTCATGCCCGCCGTTTCCAAAGCCTTTTTTATTGCTTCGAGATTGTTGGCAATCGGGACACGCTTGCCCCCCTCGTAATCCTTCACCGTTGACAGCCCAACTTTGGCGCGGGTCGCAAGCTCGGCCTGCGTCCACGCCAGCCAGTTCCTAGCTGCGCGCACTTGTTCTGGGCTCATGGCCGCAGACCATCGCTGATTTTCGGGCTTAGGTCAACTTTTCTGGTTGACATCACCCATATCAGCCATTACGTATGAGGTCAGCTAATTTGGTTGATCCGGTGTTATGGCTCAGCACTTTCTCCTCTCAAGCAAAGCAAGGACGCTCTCGCTTGCGTCCGTTGCTCGCATGAGTGACGAGGAAGCCCATCAGCGCTTCGTTGAAATCCGCTGGGCCGACACCAACGGCGAGCCAGTCTGCCCGCGCTGCGGTGGCCTCACCCACTACACCTACAGGGCGCGCAAGCTCTGGAAGTGCAAGGCTTGCACCCATCAGTTCTCCGTCACGTCCGGGACCATCTTCGCCAACCGCAAGCTGGCCGTGCGTGACTATCTGATGGCCATTGCGATCTTCGTCAACGGTGCCAAAGGCATCAGCGCGCTGCAGCTCGCCCGCGATCTCGACGTGCAATACCGGACCGCCTTCGTGCTGGCCCACAAGCTCCGGGAAGCGATGGCGAGCGAGACGCAAGGCATGACGCTCTCCGGCACCGTCGAAGTGGATGGCGCCTACTTTGGCGGCTACATCCGACCAGCCAATCTCGCCGAGGATCGCATCGACCGCCGCCTCGCCCAGCATCAGACCGGCAAGCGCCGCGTCGTTGTTGTCGCGCGCGAGCGCTCAGGCCGCACGCTGGCGACCGTCGTCAAGCAAGAGGCCGAAGGCGTCGAGATCGTCAAGAAAGTGGTGGCGCCCACCGCCACCGTGCATGCTGACGAAGCGACCCATTGGGACGCGCTGCACGGCCACTTCGACACCAAGCGCATCAACCACACGATCGCCTACTCGCTCGACGGCGCCTGCACCAACCAGGCCGAGAGTTTTTTAGCTCGCCTGCGGCGTATGGCGGACGGCCAGCACCATCACGTCAGCGCTCGCTACCTGAGCGCCTACGCTATGCATGCCGCGTGGCTTGAGGATCACCGCAGGCTCGACAACGGGGCGCTGTGCAAGCGCACCGTCGCCCTAGCGCTCAGTCACCCGGTGAGCCGAAATTGGAAGGGGTACTGGCAGCATGCCTGTCCCTTTAGCTCAGGCTGCCGCCACCTGATTTGATCCGAACCATCGGCACCGCCTCGTGTCGTCGATGATGTTTCGCATCGTCATCGGCGGCCGGGCGACGAGGCTCTCGATCACG